>Ga0066256_1000363_pt1 | contig 144277 bp, 145 predicted proteins | sample ThiBio_1000_biof_FD_87107 | JGI IMG/M metagenome (GOLD analysis project Ga0066256, IMG submission 87107) | Wastewater bioreactor microbial communities from Cape Town, South Africa - Thiocy_expt_1000_biof (version 2) | ecosystem: Engineered > Bioreactor > Thiocyanate-remediating >...
GTTCGCTGTGGCGTTTCTCTCGGTGGCGGGGAAGTGCCAGTTGGGCTAGGCACCACCCGCGGGAGCCACAGGGGCGGTCTCCTACGCGGGCGCGCTCCCCCCAAGCTTGTGCGCCGGCTGTGGTCTTTTCGCCTGATTTCATATGGTACGCCACCGCCACAGCCACTAGGTTTCCCTTGCGGCATCTCCCAATGTCGCAGAGGGCCGGCGTTTGGGGTTCCCCAAGCTATTGCACATTAGCTTCGCCGGCCCTTTCTAAAGCCAAGCCATCGCCACGACAAAAGCGACAGCGAGTGCGAAGGCCATCATGGGCATGATCACGCCCTGCCCTTTGGTGGCGCATACGCGGCTTCGCAAAGCTCGGCGGCGGTCATCATGGCGAGAGCAAATTCATTGCCGAACTGCTGCCAGTATATGTACGGCACGGCAACCTTGACGGTGCTGCCGTCCTCCATGTCGAAGTGAATACCAACCCATTCGCCTTTCGGTGCGGGGCCGAGCCAGAAGCCGGTGACGTGGCGGCTTTTGAAGTCACCGAACGCCGTTTGAAACTCGGCCTGGTTGGAGCGCACGGCTGCCTTGTGCTGGTCGCCGTGCTGCGGAATCGTCTTCGGATCGAAGTCGGGGAAATCGGTCATTTATACCACCCCGGCTTGCGGCCCGCCGAAAGCCCCGCATTGCCCGTCGCATAGGTGGAGAGCTTGGCCGCCGCCTGCACCGGAGCACCGGTTTCGACCCGCTCCCCACTCGGCATGACGAGCGTGACCGGCGTTCCGGTAAGCCCGCCGCCAGCCACCGCAGGCGCAAGCTGCATGTTGGCAAAGCCGCCGCTCGCGAGGTGCGGGATACCGACCTGGAGTGACCTTCCGATACTGTCGGCAAAGCCGCCGATACTGAAACCTCGCATGCCCTGGAGAGCGTCGAAAAGACGGCTCTTGGATATCTTCATGCTGTTGAGCATGTGGAAGAAATCTGGTCCGTAGTACGCGACCGCCTTGGCGCGAGTGACGAACTCGCCAACACTTAGCATCGCCGGGATGCTGTCGCTGGTCGAAGTGCCCCGGCCGTGAGCGAGATGCCCGCCGCTGGCGAAACCTTGGGCTGAACTGCTGTCCGATGAACCGCCGAGCCCGACAAGTTCCTTTGCTCTCGAGATCGCGGCGCTGATGCGATCCACCAAGCGGTTGATGAACGATATCGCTTCGTTGATCGTATTCTTGATGGTCGAGATCGCCCCGTCCCAGATACCGATGACGCGGTTCTTGGCTGCCTCGACAGCACCAACGATGCCGTCCCACATGCCTTGCGCCGTCTGCGCAATCGAGCCTGAGACGCTTTCCCATGTTTCGGAAAGGAAGGTGATGAAGCTGTCGAACACCTCCTGAGCCGAGGCCAGTGCCTCGTTCCACGCCCCGGCTATCTCGTCCCAAAGTGGAGCCGCCACACCCTTGATGCTGTCCCAAAGACCGCTGAACATTCCCTGCAAGGTTGCCACGACTTGAGCGCCGGCATTCCACAAGCCGGCAAAAAGAGCGGTGACCGCTTCGGAACTGAACAGCCCCTTGATGAAATCCCAGGCCACCTGCCCGCCGGACTTGATCTCATCCCAGAACGTATAGACCGCAACACCCGCCGCAACCAATGCGCCGACAAGCAACGCGGGCCATCCGACGAGGGTCCCGATAAGCCCGATGAAAATTCGGGCATCCGTGATCAGCGTCCAAAGCCACGATGCAGCGGTTTTCCCACCAAGGAGCAGGAAAGCCCGCCCCAGCAGTTTTGCCCCGCTGACCACCACAGAAAAGGTCGAGCCGAGGAGCTTGAACACGCCGAGCAGCCGAAGCACGGCAGCACCCAGCAACAGCGTTCCTGCCGTCAGGTCGGTGCCGAACACCTTGTTGAACCCGTCGGCAACAAGCTTTGCGCCGGCATGAATCATCTTGAACAGGCTCGCCACGCCACTGATGACGACAACGGCGTCCTTTCCGAACTGGAGGAGCGCATCGCGCCACTTCAATATCCACGGATTGCGCACCTTGTCGTCACGTCCCGCAAGCATGTTCACCAGGTCGCGCACCGCATGGATGCCACCGACGAGAACCGCGCGCCCGAATGCTACGATGGCTTGGCGGTTGGCAGCTATTGCGTCCCTGAACGCCGCCGCTGCCTCTGTGACGAAGGGAGTGAACAGGATGCCGAGTTGCAGCCTGACCCCGCCCATCGCCTTTGCCAGCGACGTCAGCGTGTCGTTCATTTCCTCGCCGGCTTCGACCATTGCCGGCGTGATTTCGACACCGAGCCGCTTTGCCTCCTTGCCAAGATCGATGAAACCCTGCTTGCCGGCATTCAGCAGCGGAAGCCATTTCGCACCGGAGCGGCCCAGCATCTCGATAGCCAGAGCGCTCTTTTCGGCGCCGTCAGGTAGCCGTGAAAAGGCATCGGCAAGATCGAAGATGATATCTTCGGTGGGGCGGATTTTGCCTTCAGAGTCCTTGAAAGTGACACCGAGGCGAGCGAACAGATCGACGGCGGACTTTGACCCCCTTGCCGCATCACCTATGGTTTTATTCAGCCGCGCCAGCCCGGCATCGAAGTCCGACTGCTCCAGGTCGGCCAGTTCTGCGGCGTAGGCCAGTCGCGTATAAGCATCGACCTGAACGCCGGCTGCTTGCGCCGATTTGCCCGCACTATCGACAACCTCTGCGCTTTCTTTGGCCAGTGCCGACATTGCGACCGCAGCCGATCCTGCACCAGCCGCGAGCGCGCTTCCTGCCAGGGCAGTACGCCGCGCCACCGTTGCGAGGTCTGCACCGAAAGCCTTGAGGCTCGCGCCGAACTTTGCGAAGTCTGCACGGGCAGCAGCAGCGCGGATTTGGTTGAACGCTTTTTCCCCGGCTTCGCCAAGGGCTTTCAACTGTTTCTCGATGGCTTCCCCACCTTCGAAAGCGATGCGCTGCGAAATGGTTTTGGTGTTCTTTGCCATATCAATCCACCTTCAGATGCTTCATGTAGAGGGAGCCGAGTTGGCTGGCGGCGTTCACGGTGATTTCACGGATGGAGAACTTGTCAGGCATCTTGGCTTTCGGAATCCCGACAAACAGCGGCACGAGTTTCGAAGCCTTGCCTGAGTTACCGCGCCGCAGGGCTGAAAGTGTTACCTTGCCCGGAGTCGTCTGCCCGCGCCGGTTGATTGCAATCTGACCCGCGAGCAAAGGGGCCTGTCCCGGCCTTTGGATGGTAACGAGTGGCCCGATGCTTTTCACATAGGCTGCCGGCGTCATCTTCGACCGACCAATGCGTTGCGGCGTGGATTTCAACGGCAGCCACAGAAGCGGTTTGCCGCTGATAGTATCGCCGGATTCAAAGACGCCGGCATAACCGACGCGGTGGAAGATATGCGCAGCGGCGTTGATCGAGTTTCTCGACTTGCTTGAATTCTTTTGCTTTGGATAAATCTCCAGCCGCAACGCGTTTTGCCAGCCCTTCGAAAAGCCGGCGGATGCGATATCTGCGCGCCCGCGATTTTTCGCTATTGTTCCGGCCTCGGTAACCGCACCCGTAGCGGCGGCTGCAATGAGCTCACTCTTTTGAAAGAGCGCCGAGGCGAATTCACCTGCCTTGAAAGAATATCGAAAGCCGGCCATGGCAAACTCCATCAGTTCAGTTGAAGTTTCCGCGCGCCGGTGCGATCCCCGGATGCGCGAGCAAGGCATTGAAGGGCGAACTTCCAATCCACCAGCCAGGCGGGTCGAAGGATAAATCCGTCACCAGTTTCGAAGTCCCCAGCCACAACGTAGGGGAGGCCTGCCCTCAGCCAGACGAGCAGTCGCTCGCGGTCGATGCCAAAAACGTCCACAGCCTTACCGAGGGGCATGTCGATGTCTACGCCCTGGTAGAGTTCCTGCCACCCATCGAGGCGGTCGGTGAAATGCGCCAAGGGCCCTTCGCCCGTCGGTTTGCCGCCCCGCTCAATCGCATCAAGCGCCGAAGTCAGAAACCAGCCTCGATGACCGCCCGCTATCGTGCCATCGGAAGGAACACTATCGAGCGCCGCCGCTACGGTGCGTCGATCCTTGCCCAACTCAACAGCCAGTGCCGATATCGAGAAAAGCGTCCGCGTCATTGCCATTGTTCACACTTTCATAGCCTTGTGGTGGAACACGTTCAAAATTCTGTCGCTAGAAGAAGCCCGCGCCACAGCGGACCCGTATTGGGTTTGGGCTGGGAAGGACCCGAAGGTGGGGGTATGTGCGACCACGGCTCCTTGACCCTTTGGGCGGGCGCTGAATGCCCAAGGCAGCAAGGGAGAAGCCTTCCCGTTATTGGACAGGTCGCGGTGCCCGCAAAGGAGCGCTGCCTTTTGATTTGTCATGAGCTTACCCTTCGCCATTGCATGCGCTGACGCTGATCGGAGATGAGATTGGAATATTTTGCGAGCGACTGATCGGCATCGAAGCCGCGCAGCCCCAAGCGAATTACCACCTCGGATTCCATTGAAGGATCATCGAGTGACAGCGGCTCGCCAGTTACGGTTCTTCTCAGACTCGCGTCGAGAACGGCAGCAGCCACGTCGCGCCGGTTGATCTGTTTATTCTGTGATGTCCGCGAAACCTCATATGCGGCTAGTGCTTCCCGCGTGGGGTGCGGGCTGGGCTGCCATGCCCCGGTCTGTTTCTGCTGAATTCCGTCGAGGATGCCCGCCGCCTGATCCCCACTCAGAACATCTTGGGCGAACAGTGCATGGGCGATTGTATCAACGTGGACCCATGACAGATTGACCAGCGCTTTCGCTTCCTGCTCCGCGAAACGCAATAGAGAGCGTGCAGCCTCTGGGGTGAGCGAGTGGATACGTGCCAGCCTGGAGGCCGCATCGACATCAGCCGATCCGGCCTGTCGCACCTTCGACCTCGGAGCAGCCTTGCGTTGGGCTGCTGGTCCCGCAAGGGTGAAGATCAGGCATCCAGGCAGATCGTGGTTGTTCTGGCCGACGCTGATATGTCCGCCCCTGTGAAGGCCGTCGTCATCGATATCGGGAACGATGGTGACGTGGTTGATTGTCCAGTTTCGCCGCCATGCCGCCACACAATGCCCTGCCTCATGATAGGCTGCCGCCCTGCGCTGGCTGAGCGAGACAGGGGTAGAAGCAACAAAGGGGGAGGCAACCGGCTGCATCGTCAGATACCATCGACCGGGACAATGCGATCAAAGCTGTTGCGAGGTGCACGCGGGTCACGGCCAGGAGCGCCAAGGTCTTCCCTCGCCTCTACCACCCTCGCGAGGATGGCGTGAGGATCATCAACGAAGCCGTCCCAATATGCCGTGCCGGGGAACAGGCCGGGGAGAATGATTTCGCCTGCAAGCCTTGGCGCGGTATAAGGTGCCCTCGCCTCGTTGAAGACTTGCCGCTCGAGACGACGCTTGAATACGGCAATATCTCTCTGCCCTGAACCTTCCTTCCTCTGCAGGAAGCCAGTCCTGCCGTCCGTGGACACGATGCCCGCAACCAGGCCTGGATCCACTCTATCGCCGTCCTGATAACACCAGGCATCGGGAACCGATTCGGTGCGCAGTAGCTCACGCGGTTCTGCCGGCAGACATCGCATGGCCTCAACGCTTTCGAGTTCCGGCGAGCCTTCGGGCCTATCTGCATTTGCCGCACTGATGGCAATTTCTGCACTGGCAAGCGTTTCGAGCAGATCCAGCAACTGACGGGCGATCTGCGGATACTTCCGCAATGCCTTCTCGCCGGCGGCCCTTATGGACACCGCCTGCTCATAGCGGGCCCGCCGGTCAGCCTCGGCAGTTTCAGCATCGATGCCAGCAAGGCGCGCTTCCAGTTCTTCCCGAAGAGCAAGCGTCCTTTCGATGGCACGGTTCGCCGCGGTGATCTTGACCTCGATGGCCTCCAATGCCGTGTCGTCACCGGACACAAGCAGGCGACGGCGTTGTGCTTCGAGGTCCGCCGCTTCCCGTTCGGCGGCATCAATGTCCAGTTCCGCGAGAGCCGTTACGATCTCCGAGCGCGGATTGCTCGGCTTGCGGGTCAGTTTGAGGATTTCGGCCAATCCCATCGGTGCAATCTCCATTGTTCCGTGGATGGTGCGATCCGAAACGCGATGGGAAAAGGCATGCAAACGCGAAAAACGCGAAAAACGCGAAACGCTCACTGGCCTATGCGAGCCCGCAATTTCTCGATGGAAACCAGCCAGCGACCGCCGCGTTTGACACCAATCTCATAGGTTCGGCACCAATGGCGGATTGTGTCTTCGGCCATCTGAAAACGCTTTGCCGCTACATGCGCCTCGACCAGATCATCGTTTCGGAAAGCTGCCGGTTCGATATGCGCCAGGGTCACCCGAGGCTCGCGAAGGGCCCTGAGCTTCTCAAGCGCATCTTCCAGCACATCAATGGCGGCATCGAGTTGGGAGGCGTTCATCAGCGCCCCCCGCTTTTGACGAGACGCGAATTGAGCAACGCCGAACTGAAAGAGCCGATTGCTTCGAGGTCTTGGGCTATCGGGCCGGATGCGCTGGCCTGTTTGGTTGGCCTACGCGCACCGGCCCTCCCTTCAATGCCCTGCCCGTTTTCAGGAGATTGGGTATGGTAGGATAAGGATGTCTTAGTTTTTGAGACGGCTCCACACGTCAAAATGGCGTTTTCGTCTTCATTTTTGAGACAGGCCGTATCAGTTTTTAAGACAGGGTAGCTGTCGTTCGTCTCAATTTTTGAGACAGTACCGTCTTGGTTTTTGAGACGGGGTTTTGTTTTCTTTCCGTGGATGCCGCCCGGATTGTTCGGTGCTGTCGTTTGCACCGGGAAATCGTTTCCGGGTCGCCATTCGCGATAGAGCTTGCGACCATCCTGCCCCTTTTTAGCCAGTGGCAATCTTAGTTCGGTGATTTCATAAGCCGGTGCCCGCGCTGCACCCTCGATGCCGAGAGACGCCCCTTCGGTCTGGACGATGAAGCCCTTGCGCTGAAGATCGTGGAACGCTTCGGCAGCGGTATTGGGAGCAATGCCGAGCCGACAAGCCGCCTGCCGAACGCTCAACCTGATCTTGCCGTTGTTGTTGGCATCAGGTCCGTGCCATTCCAGCTTGAGCCACGGATAGAGAGCCTGCGCAGCGGTGGAGAGAGCCGAATAGGCCGGCTCCTCCATAGTCGTGCGGATCAGCTTCGTCCAGTGTTCGCCGCCGCTTGCCGAACGTCCTTTCTTGTCTTGTCTGTTAGCCATTTGCCCCGCCCTTTCCGAACAGGCGCAGTTGCTCGCGCTCGCTTGCCTCGGCAGTCCGCAACACCTGCAACTGGTCGAGGTCCATGTGTTCCTCGATAGAGAGGCGAACAAGCTCCTTGAGAATGTCGGGCGGCATTGCATCTACCTCGACAGACTCGCCGTCAAAGTTTGCGGCGTGGCGGTTGCCGTCGCGCTTCGTCGGGCGCGTCGGCAGGTTGAACAACTGCGCCTGTTCCCGCGTAACAGCGATGCGCTCCAGGCCGATATTGCCGTAAGGGGCATAGTGACGAATGCGGCGGATAACATCTTCCGGCATGATGTCGCCGGAAGGATCGAGGTCGGAGACGAACAGGATCGTCAATGGGCGAGGATCGCACTCGATATCGTTGGCGACGGACTGCACGATGCTCTCGGACGAAAACCCGCGTGTTACCATCAGCGGCACACCCAGAGGTGCCGTTACATCGTAGAGAAAGCCGGAAATGGCTTCCTTTTCGCACCAGACTTCAACGAGTTCGTCCGCGGCGCGCCAATAGTCCCTGCGATAGAGGCGCGCCGTGTCCCGCAGTGCTTCCTCGACTGACCCGAAGGTGCGCGGCACGCGATAGAGCCGGGTGCCGTCCACGATCTTGCCGAAGGGGATATCTCCCGACCGGCGCAACTGGAGCGCCAGCCGGATGACGACATTGTTGTATTCAACCTCGGTCTTTTCGATCAGTGCCGCACTCACCATCAAATAGAACAGATGACGAATGGTGAGCTGGTCGTGCTGGTCGACGATCGACAGCATCGCAGACTTGAGGCCGTCGATATCGGTCGAAGTGCGGCGCACCCGCTTATAGGGCATGCCCGATAAAGTCGCGGAAGCGATGTTCATCAGCATCCCTCCGCTTTCTCGCGGCGCGCAGCGGCATGGTGCTGCCGGTGACAAGCACGGCACCAGAAGCGCACCGACAGCGGATCGTGGTGGTCATCGTGGTGCGCATCGAGGCGACCGGCCTTGCCACATTTTTCACAAGCATCCGGCGGGACCAGGAGGCCGCGACGGAGCGCGCTACGGGTTGCGGCGTGCGCCCAGGTCGCAAGCGGGTTGCGCTCACGCCAGCGCGCCTGCGGCGTCGTTTTCGTGGTTTCCGTCATGCCGTCGCCCTCCAGCTTTGGAAGGCCAGTTCTGCCGATACGCGACAGACAGGGAGGCTCAGGCCGAAACGAAGCCGCAGATACGTCGCTTGCCGGTCACGGAGGATTTCTATATCTTCCTGAATATCGAATTTGCTGGGATGCTGTTCGAGATTTTGGAAGCCCGCCGTCTCAACCACGGCGGGTTTTCGCTTATTGGGAAGCATGTGCGCCTCCCTTATTGGCCGCGCGGATGATTTTCACAGCCTCGACGGCAGAGACGCCGAAACGAGCTTGCAGAACCGGCAAGATTGCGCGGTGCAGTTGCTCGCTTGAACGACGCTCACGCCATTCATGAACCGCGTCCACCTGCTCGGGCGTGGGAGTGAAGGCCGCCAACATTACGCGGCCTCCACGTCACGATCAGCCGCAGCGCGTTCGATTGCTGCAATGATTTCGTGACGGAGAAAGCGGACAGCGCTATCACCGATCTTGATCGGCTTGGGATAGCGACCACGCTTGACGAGCCGCCACAGGGTCGAACGGTGAATCGGAGTAGTCTCGCCGCCGATAAGGCGGCAGGCGGCGTCTATGTCGATAAGGTCGGGAACCATTTTGCTTCCTCACGTTGGATACAACATGAGGAAGTTGCGGCTTGTCGCTGCGCTTGTGACGTTCCCGTTAAGCTGAAAAAATTACCGCGCGGCCTCGATTGCCTTCGCTATCGCCTTGTCGGAATCTTGGCGGCCCGTCGCCCAAAGGCACAGTTTCACGGCCTCGAAGAACGGCCCGAAAGGTGTTCCGTCCGCCCTATGACTAAAGGCGAGCGCTTTTCCGTTGGCCTGCGGAAAACGTTCTTTTCCCCAATGTTTTGCCAGCGTGACAATGAGTGTGTGGCGCTGCCAATCCAGCCGCGAAGGTCGGCGCGGTTGATTTTCAAAGACGGCAAGGAGGTCGGCTAACGGGAGGCTGCCCGCCTTTTGCAGTCGCTCTCGGAAGACTCGCAATTCGCGCATGGGGAGAAGATGAACAGGAACGCTGATAGGCTTGTGTTTGCGGCCCGCTCCACATTGACGCTTACGATTCTCCAACCCTCGCTTGAAATCCTTGACTATCGCTGCCCTGCTCGGCCTTTTCGTCCAATCGCGCCGGGCAAGGTGTGCCAGCCCTTTCGCGAGCCAATCTCGTGTGTCTGCGTCGCAAAATCCCGCACGCGCCTCGAAAGATCCCCAGAAGTCGTCAGGCAAGGTGAGCAGCCCATATGCGGAAAAACGGATGGAAAGACGGCCATCAGAAGAATCCTTTATATGCCAGCCGGCAATGTCACTATTTAGTGGCAAGCCGGTTTCTTCCGAAAGTGCTTTCAATGCATCGGCGCGTTCCTGCCCATGCAGCGAAAGGATTGGATCGAACATTGCCTGAATATCAATCGTCTTGCCGCCTTCCTTCGGTTCGTCCGATGTAATTTCACAAGAGCCGAGAATGCGCTTTCGACTCATCACACCACGGCCTCCCGACTCAACGCCACCAATTTGACTTTGCCCTCAATAATCCCGTCGAGCCTATCGGCCCAGAGTTCCAGCGCCTCGCGCTTTTCTTTGTCGTAGCTGTAGCGAGCATAGACACGGCTGGTGATGCTCGCCTTCGTCGCGGAAACATGGTTCAGAACATGCCCGATGATGAACGGCGATATGCCGATTTCCTCCATGTGGGTCGCAGCGGTGCGGCGAAGATCGTGCGGCGTCCAAGGCGGAATGCCCATGATTGTTGCCATGCCACGCTTAGTTACTTCCTCGCGCTTGACGGCTTTCGGGATCGACGCTCCAGTGACGGCCGCGCGGCTTCCAGGTCCGGGAAAGACGAACGGCGTTGCGATTCTGTCTTTTCGTTGGTCCAGCGCCTCGACAGCGGTAAGCTGTTCGCGGATGATCCCAGCGGCCATGTCGGAAAGCGGTACAACATGCTCGCGCTTATTCTTCGCTCTCGCGGGCGGGATCGTCCATAGACGTTGATCGAAGTCAATCTCACCGCGAACCATGCCGGCGATCTCGCCCACGCGCTGCCCGGTGACAAGGCAGAGGCGAAGGATGCGCCGGGTTGATTCGCGCATATCGGCATCTGGAAGCGCCAGCCACATGGTTTTGATTTCTTCGGCAGACAGAACGCGGTCACGCTCGGTTGTCTCGGTTGGCCGCTTCATGCCCTCAACAAGATTTTCATCGAGGTCGCCGCGCCCGCGCGCCCAACGCACCATCGCCCTCATATCCTCGAATATCCGATTGGCCTCGACATGTGCGCCCCTGTCCTTCACCGCGTCGATGCAGCGGGTCAGGTCGCGGCGGTGAAGATCGGCCAGTTTGATTGTGCCGATCACGTCGGAGACGTTCTTGCGCAGCCGGCGGGCAATCTCGTCACCGGAGCGTTTGGTGGAGGCATGGCGGGCGATATAATTGTCCACCATGTCGGCAACGGTCTGCGAAGCCGCCAGCGCCTTCTTTTCAACAATGGGGTCAGTTCCATCCCCAATGTCGCCGCGCGCGTCCCTTGCTCTTTCCCGCGCCTTTCCCAGCTTCATTTCGGGGTAGCGTCCCAGCTTCATACGCGCGCGCTTGCCGTCTCCGGGCTTGGTATAGTGGAGATAGAAAGCCTTCGTGCCGCCGGGCGATGCCCGCAGGCAAAGCCCTTTCGTGATCGTGTCGAAATAGTCGGTTTGGCGTCCGTCCGACGCTTTGGCGGACTGGCAAAAACGGTCGGTCAATTCGACGGTTGGCATTTGTCCCTCGGGCAACCGGTTTCCAATAGGTACGGAAATAGGTACGCCAGAATATGCGCTTTGTCGATACCCATTGCGACAAGTCGCAACAAGACAAGTCAACAAAATCATTTGATTACAACATCTTGATTGATTTACGCCGTTGCACCATGTCGCATGAAATTGCGGTGGAAAACCTCTGTTAACCGGTTGGTTGCTGGTTCGAATCCGGCCCGGGGAGCCACTTCCGATCAGGAAGCCTTTCTTTTCCAGATTTGAACAACTGGCCCCTCCATTCGATAAGAGTTGCCGCGTTTCGTTGCCATTTGGCCTGCACATGCCCAGTGCCCTAGCCGGTCCGATCTAGCCTAACATCACGCAGCCCGGAGGATGTGCATCTCCGCAAGCTGGTGCTAATATAGAGATCGGCAATCCTTGAGGGGGGACGACGATGTCGCGGTATACCTTCCTGACAGTCTTGTTTGCTCTTGCTGATCCAAGTGGTGCAACCGCCGAAACCTTCACTCTTGTTCAGGACAAACCAGCGGCTCCCGCCTTGCTCGACGGCGTAACGGTCGATGAAATGGAAGGCATAATGAGCAAAGCGGGCTACCAGGCCAAAGTCGGCGTGGACAGCGAGAACAAGCCCATCATCGACAGCAAGGCCTCCGGCTTGAATTTCTGGGTCTACTTCTACAATTGCGAAGGCGACCAGCAGAGATGCCGACGCGTCCAGTTCGAAACCAGCCTGAAGACCGACAAGGCGATGCAGGACAAGGCGCTCGAGTGGAACAACAAAAAGGTTGCAGGTCGTGCGACCAATAGCAAGGACAACACCTATTTCGACTATCTGATCGACTGCGGCGGCGGCGTCTCAGCCGAGAACCTTTCGCAAAATCTAGAGCGCTTCGATACGCTGATGAGCGAATTTACAACCTATATCGGCTGGAACTGACCTCCAGCGCAGAGAACTATGCCCCTCATGGGCCTTGAAGGACGCGCTTGGCGCAGCCTCCCCTTTCCACACATATTCGTGAATAGCTGAAACAGCATTACCCCTTTGCACGTATTAAAGTGTCGGAACCAAAAGGCATGGTTTCACCTGGCCGTCCGAGGGATTTTCGACATGAGTGCCACCTTGCGCAGCACCGAAATCGCCGAGTTGGACCCATTGGAAAAGGGGCCGCTCGTCTACCGCCAATCGGCCTGGACCCGCCTTACTCATTGGCTCTGGGCTATTTCCTTGCTGTTCCTGCTTCTCAGTGGCCTGCAGATCTTCAACGCCCGTCCGCAACTCTACATCGGGCTCGAGTCCGGCTTTACCTACGACAACACGATCCTGCGCATCGGCGCAGTGGACACTCAGGACGGACCTCGCGGCTTTACCGAGATATTCGGCAAGCGCTTCGATACCACAGGCGTTCTCGGCTGGTCCGGACCCGCCGGCCAGGAACGGCAGCGGGCGTTTCCTTCGTGGCTGACGGTGCCTTCCTACTATGACCTTGGCACAGGGCGCGTGATCCACTTCTTTTTCGCATGGCTGCTCTCTGCAACGCTTGTCGTCTGGTTGGTGGCCAGTTTGCTCAATGGACATTTCAAGCGCGATCTCGCTCCTCGCGCCAGCGACCTCCGAAAACTCCCGCGCGATGTTGCCGACCATCTCAGACTGAAATTCCACCATACACGCGACTACAACGTGTTGCAGAAACTCGCTTATGCCGGAGTGCTGTTCGTACTCCTGCCGCTGATGATCCTCACAGGGTTGACCATGTCGCCAAGCATGAATTCCGTGCTGCCGTTCCTGCCTGACCTGTTTGGCGGCCGGCAGACTGCGCGGACCATCCACTTTGTCGTGATGCTTCTGCTGGTCGTATTCTTCTTCGTTCACATGGCGATGATCCTGGCCGCCGGACCATTGAACGAACTGCGGTCGATCATTACCGGCTGGTACCGAACTGACCCGCCTGGCCCTTCGGCGCCAAACACCAAGCGCGGGGCGTGAGATGGCCAAAATTATGCTCAATCGGCGCAAATTCCTCACAGCCGCTGGTCTCGGTGCTTCCAGCATGGCGCTGACCGGATGCGATGTGTTCGACAATCAGCTTCGCATCGGAGCGCCTCTGCGCAGCTTCCTCGAAAACGCCAACGATTTGACCTTGCATGCGCAGCACCTGCTTGCCGGTCGCGATTCCCTAGCGCAGGAATTCACCGAGGCAGACATCCGCCAGCCTATGCGGCCCAACGGCGTTACCGCCCCGAATGATGAATTCTACAAAGGCCTCATGGCCAAGGACTTTGCCGACTGGCGCCTGGAGGTGGGCGGCCTGGTGGAAAAACCTTTGACGCTCACACGCGATCAGATCCTCGCCATGCCCAGCCGTACGCAGATCACACGCCATGACTGCGTCGAGGGATGGAGTTGCATTGCCAAGTGGACCGGCACGCCGCTCGCGCTTGTGCTGGACCAGGCGGTGGCGAAACCTGAAGCACGCTACGTCGTGTTCCACTGCCTCGACACCATCGATCGAAGCCTGTCCGGCGAGATCAAATACTACGGGTCGATTGATCTGATCGATGCACGGCACCCGCAAACGATTCTCGCCTATGGGTTGAACGGAAAGCCGCTGCCGGTAGAGAACGGCGCGCCCCTGCGCGTTCGCGTGGAAAGGCAACTCGGCTACAAGATGCCAAAGTACATCCACAAGATCGAATTGGTATCTTCGTTCTCGTCGATCGGAGGCGGGCGCGGCGGGTATTGGGAAGACTACGGCTACGATTGGTATGGTGGCATCTGAGGAATAGCCGTCGCGAATTATGTCGGCGATAAAAACACTTAGGCCAGAATGTCGCCGAGAGGTGACAAGTCGTCGCGACTAGGTTATGGACTCTCGCGTCGGAGGCTGATTTGGCCTCAACTGTTTGCGGGAGAGAGCAGCGAAAGCTGCCGCCGAAGGGGAAATAGCCCGAAATCTCTCAGGCAAAAGAACCGTAAGCAGAACGACACTCTGGAAAGTCGGGGCTTCGAAAACCCCGCGCCGAAGGTGTAAGCGCCGCCGACAGAGTTCCGGTTGCGCGAGTCTCTCAGGCTTCAGACAGAGGGGCACGGACTGGCCGCTTTTGCGGTCGATTTCGTGTTGTTCTGGAGAAGTCATGGCAGGCGATGAAGTAAGACACCTACCCCTCGAAGACTTGCACATTCAAGCTGGAGCGCGCTTCGGCGCATTTGCCGGCTGGCACATGCCGCTGACCTATCCGGCCGGCGTCATGAAGGAACATTTGCATACCCGCGATCATGCGGGCCTGTTCGATATCTCGCACATGAAACTGTTCGAGGTGCGGGGCAAGGATGCCGTAGCCTTGCTCGACAAAGCTTGCCCGCTGCAGGCGGACGCGCTCGCAATCTCGCAATCGAAATACACGCTGTTGCTCAATGAGGCTGCCGGCATCATCGACGACCTTATCGTCACGCGTTTGGGCGACGATCGGTTCATGGTGGTGGCCAACGCGGGCAACGCCTCCGAAGACGAGGCGCATCTTCGCAAGCTCGCCGGAGGCCTTGCCGTCACGATTGATCCGCTGGATCGCGTATTCCTAGCTCTACAGGGTCCCGATGCGTGGGCGGCGCTGTCGCGAGCCGGCATCGAAACGGGCTCGCTCTTGTTCATGCATGGCATCGAACCGCGCGAAAACTGGTTCATGACCCGCTCCGGCTACACCGGCGAGGACGGATTCGAGGTCGGCTTGCCGGAAATGGATGCGCGCGAGCTTGTAACCAGGCTTCTCGACGATGATCGCGTTGGATGGGTCGGGCTTGCGGCGCGCGACAGTTTGCGTCTCGAAGCGGGCTTGTGCCTGCACGGCAATGACATCAAGCCCGAAATCAATCCGGTTGATGCGGGCTTGATGTGGGCCATTCCGAAAGAGATACGCGCCTCCGGCAAGTTCGTCGGCGCGAATGCCTTGCAGGCGGTTTTGGCGCGCGGCCCGCTTCAGAAGCGGGTCGGCCTGAAGGCAGAAGGTCGGCAGCCGGTGCGTGCGGGGGCAGCACTGGTGGATGCCGAGGGCAAAGCCGCCGGACATGTGACTTCCGGCGGCTTTGGCCCTTCGACCGGATTTCCGGTTGCAATGGGCTACGTCGCCGCTCCGCTTGCCAGCAACGGCACCCAAATTTTCGCAGATGTGCGCGGCGCCAAGGTGCCGCTCACCGTCCACTCCCTTCCGTTTATTCCTCATCGCTACCGCAAAGGATAAATCCTCATGGCAACGACGTATTTTACCGAAGACCACGAATGGCTCCGCGTTGAAGGAGACGTGGCAACGGTCGGCATTACCGATTACGCGCAGGAACAGCTTGGCGACATCGTGTTCGTCGAAATCCCTCAGGTCGGCAAAGGTCTCATCAAGGGCGACACCGCCGTCGTGGTCGAATCGGTCAAGGCGGCATCCGACGTCTATGCACCGGCCGATGGCGAGGTGACGGAAGCCAACGAAACGCTGGGCTCCGACCCGGCTCTCGTGAATTCGGCTGCCACCGGCGATGGCTGGCTCTGGAAGATGAAACTTTCCGACAAGAGCCAACTCGACGGTTTGATGGATGAAGCCGCTTACAAAGCCCATATCGGCTGAATGGTGGCAGAATGACAACGACACCCTACCCCTTCACGGCCCGCCACATAGGGCCGGGCCTGGATGACACTCGTGCGATGCTTGCCACGATCGGCGTTCCGTCGGTCGAGACGCTGATCAGTCAGGCAGTGCCTAACTCGATCCGGCTGGAGAACCCGCTCGACCTGCCCGCCCCCGCCAGCGAGGCGGAGGCATTGGCTGAGCTTTCCGCAATTATGGCGAAGAATACCGTTCTCAAGAGCTTCATCGGCACCGGCTATCACGGCGTCAACGTGCCGCCCGTGATCCAGCGCAACCTGTTCGAGAACCCCGCCTGGTACACGGCCTATACGCCCTACCAGGCAGAGATCAGCCAAGGCCGGCTGGAGCTTCTCTTCCACTTCCAGACACTGGTGACGGAGTTAACCGGCCTGCCGGTAGCGTCGGCCTCACTTCTGGACGAGGCAACCGCCGTCGCTGAAGCCGTTGGCATCGCCTGGCGCTTCCACTACGGCAAACGGCCAAACATCATCGTTGCCGGCTCGCTGCACCCGCAGGTCCTTGATGTCGTCAAGACGCGCACCGAACCACTGGGCATTAAGGTAGAGGGCGACAAGGCCGACGACCAAACGGCCGCGGTCATCGTTCCGTGGCCGGACACGTTCGGCGTTTTTGGCGACTATGCAGATATCGTGGATAAGGCTGCGGCGGCCGGCGCGCTGGTCATTGCGGTTGCCGACCCGCTGGCTCTCACTCTGGTTGAGGCGCCAGGCAAACAGGGGGCTGACATCGTCGTCGGCTCGATGCAGCGCTTCGGCGTGCCCATGGGCTTCGGCGGACCGCATGCTGCTTATCTCGCAGTCTCAGACAGGCTGACGCGGCTTATTCCCGGCCGCCTCGTCGGCCAGTCGGTCGATGCCCATGGTCGCCCAGGCTACAGGCTCGCGTTGCAAACGCGCGAGCAGCATATCCGTCGCGACAAGGCCACCTCAAACATCTGCACCGCTCAGGCGCTTCTTGCCAACATGGCGGCTGCATACGCGATCTGGCATGGGCCTGCCGGCCTTCAAGGTATCGCAAGCGGCATCCATGCTCTTGCTGCCAGTCTAGCCGACGGCCTCAAGGCCGCAGGCTTGAGTGTTCTGGGTGAAAACCGTTTCGATACAGTGACGCTCGAAGTCAAAGGCAAGGCCGCGCAGATCGCAAAGGAAGCCGAAAAGGGCGGACGATTGCTGCGTGCTATCGATGCTGATCATGTCAGCATCAGCTTCGACGAGACGTCGAACCAAAACGATGTCGCTGCGATTGCTGCATTGTTCGGAGCCAAGGCGGGAAAATCTTCCAGCATGATGCCCGGAAAGCCGCGCGGCAAGGAATTCATGAGCCAGCCGGTATTCCATGAAAACCGCTCGGAAACCGACATGATGCGTTTTCTGCGACGGCTCGCCGACAAGGATCTGGCGCTTGACCGCGCGATGATTCCCCTTGGCTCCTGCACCATGAAGCTGAACGCAGCCGCTGAAATGATGCCGGTTAGCTGGCCGAGTGTCGCGAACCTGCACCCGTTTGCACCCAAGGCGCATTCGACGGGCTATCGCGAAATGATCGGCCAGTTGGAAGGCTGGCTCTGCGAGATCACCGGTTTCGAAGCCGTGACCCTGCAGCCGAACGCCGGCAGCCAGGGCGAATATGCGGGCCTGCTTGCCATTCGCGGCTACCATCTCTCGCGCAATGAAGGGCACCGCAACATCTGCCTCATCCCCTCCTCCGCACACGGCACCAATCCGGCCAGTGCGGCGATGGCGGGAATGTCGGTGGTTGTTGTTCGTTGCACCGAAGACGGCAACATCGACATCGAAGACCTGAAAGCCAAGGCTGCTGCCAACGCGGCCAATCTGGCGGCGCTGATGTTCACCTATCCCTCGACGCACGGCGTGTTCGAGGAAGGCGCGAAGGACATCTGCGCCATTGTCCACGAACATGGCGGCCAGGTGTACTTCGACGGCGCCAACCTCAACGCTCTGGTCGGCCTTTCCCGCCCCGGCGACATCGGCGCCGACGTCTGTCACATGAACCTGCACAAGACCTTCTGCATTCCGCATGGCGGCGGCGGCCCGGGCATCGGACCGATCGGGGTAAAGGCACACCTTGCGCCTTATCTGCCCGGGCATGTGACTGAAGGCTCGGCACATGCCGTGGCTGCCGCACCATTCGGCAGCGCATCCATCTTGCCAATCACATGGATGTATATCCGTATGATGGGTCCGGACGGGTTGAAGCAGGCAACCGAAATGGCCATCCTGTCGGCCAACTATCTGGTGGCGCGTTTGGGCAATCACTACTCGGTCCTTTACCGGGGCCGCAGTGGGCGCGTCGCTCATGAGTGCATTCTAGATGCCCGCGTGTTGAAGGAAAGCTCGGGCATCACCGTGGACGACATCGCCAAACGGCTGATCGACTACGGTTTCCACGCTCCAACCATGTCGTTCCCCGTGGCTGGAACCTTGATGGTTGAGCCGACCGAATCGGAGCCAAAGCGCGAGGTTGACCGGCTTTGCGAAGCATTGATCGCAATAGCCTGCGAAGCCGAGAAAGTGGAAAAGGGCGTGTGGCCCAAGGACGACAATCCCTTGGTAAATGCCCCGCACACGGCTGCGGAGGCGCTGGCCGGTGATTGGAAGCATCCCTACTCGCGGCTTGAGGCAGCCTTCCCCGCCGGGGACGCCGACACCGGCACCAAATACTGGCCACCGGTCTCGCGCATCGACAATGTCGCGGGCGACCGCAACCTCGTCTGCTCCTGCCCGCCGGTTACGGAATATCTTGGTGCAGCCGAATAATTGAAAAAGGCCGGCGTCATGCGCCAGCCTTCTTCACTCGCCCCCGCGATTTATGCCTTATCGAGCAGCGCCAGGTTGGCATCGACGACTGTAGTATCCGCCATGGCTTTGCGCGCTTCGAGAAAGAGGGCTCTCGCCTTCTTCTTGTTGCCGCGCAGCAGTTGCGAATAGCCCATGTTGTTGACGATCTGGGGCTTGCGGCCTGCCACCTTCAAGAGCTGTTCATAGGCCCGGTCGGCAAAGTCGAAACGGCCCAGTTGATCGTATGACGCGGCAAGTCCCATCCAGGCCTCGGCGCTATCAGCCTGCAGTTCCACTGCCTTGCGAAAATGCTTTTCAGCAAGTCCGTAGTTGCCATCGCGAAATTGCGCCTTTCCGGCACCCAGGTCGGATACGGTAACGCTTTCAGATGCGGCGTCGATTGCCGTGGTCTTTGTTGCGTCTACGCCAGTTGTCGTGCAGCCCGCCAAGGCGATGACAGCAGCCATCGCAGCCATTGCCGTGAAAAGTCCGTGACGCATGCCCCTGCCCCAGTCGCCCGCATCGGCGGGTCGTTTTCGTATCTTATATTAGAGGCAAGCAATTAAACTTCGGTGCCAAATTGCGCGCAGATTAAGACGCCCTGCAAAGCGCGCATTAACCATCCAACTTACTGTGACGTCATCTTCACGATGATCGGTATGATTGCGATCATCAGCACCACGGGCAGAATGCACACGGTGACCGGCACCGACATCTTGGCAGGAAGCGCATGCGCCTTTTCTTCGGCAAGGGACATGCGCTTGTGCCGCATTTCGTCCGAGAACACCCTGAGCGCCCCGGACAGGCTGGTTCCGAGTTCTTTCGACTGTTGCAGCAAGGTGGCGAAGGAGCGCACTTCATCCAAGCTTAGCCTGTCCGACAGGGCCTTCAGCGCATCGTCCAGACTTCGCCCAGCGCGCAGTTCAAGCGATACAAGCTGCAGGTTCTGGCTGAGCGACGGATAGGTGTTTGCAAGCTCGCGCGATACCCGTTCGATCCCTGCTTCCATGCTCATGCCGGCATCGGAACACACGATCATGAGATCCATGAAATCAGGGAACCCGTTGCGGTATTCGCGGGAGCGCTCGCGGATTTTCTGGCTGAGCACCAAGCCTGGAAGGAAATAACCTGCTGCGCCCGACATGATCACCAATGCCCAGCGGCTGGTGGCCGTGGCATCGGCGTTGGCCAGCCATTCATTGAAGATGAATGCGGCCAGTGCCGCGCCTATGAAACAGCAGAATCGTATCAGGAAGAACATGCCTGTGGCGCGCGGGTCCATATATCCGGCCTGGATAAGCCGCATGCGTAGTCGCGCAACATTTTCCGGATCGCTGCGGGCGTAAAATTCCTGCGCAGTCCGCGCCGCTTTTTCGCGCACGGCACTCGTGTTTCTTTTGGGTGCCGGTTCGTTCTGCTGCTGAGGCGTCTTGTCTTCCACGCGCAGCCTACGCTTGACGTCTTCACGATTTCCCTTGGCAGCTACCAATGGCCAAACCACCGCGCCACCGCCCGCGAGAAGCAGCAGTGCTGCCACCGGCATCAGGGATGTCGGCCTCAACGAGGCGAGGAACTCCAAGAAGCTTTCCATCTCAGAACTTGAAGTTCGACATTTTGAACATCATGGCGTTGCCAAGCATCAGCCAGAAAATGGCTCCCCCGATCAGATACCAGGTCATGGGTTCATCCCAGACATCACGGTAGAACTCCGGCATCATGACCATGATGCTGGCGAACAGGAGCGCCGGCACCGCCGTCAGGATGTAGGCTGACATGCGGCCTTCTGTGGAAATGGCGCGCACCTTGCGGCGCAACTTGCCGCGTTCGCGAATGGTCGCAGACAGTCCGTCGAGGATCTCGCGCAGATTGCCGCCCGAACTGCTCTGGATCGCCACCGCCGTCACGAAAAGCGGCAGGTCTTCGTGGCCGACGCGCTCGAAAAGCGCGTTCAACGCCGAAACCAGATCGGAACCGAATGTCACCTCGTCGGCAATGACGCCGAATTCCGTGCCGATCGGATCGGGCATTTCCCGCGCCACCATGGAAATCGCAACCGGCACAGGATGCCCTGCCTTCAAGCCGCGCGTGATCAATTCTAGGGCCTCAGGCAACTGGATGCCGAAGCGCTTCAAGCGACGCTTGCGGAGCGACCGCAAGGTCATGACTGGGATGATGGCCGCAGACACCACGAACAGGCCAAGGCACCCAAGCAGCGACAGTCCCTTGGAGAACGCCACTACACCAATCCCGAATGCAATCGCCGAGGTGATCGACAGGAACTTGCGCGGCGGCATGCGCAAGCCTGATTGCAGGCGCAGCGCGCGAAACCTTGCCGGCGAAAACAGCGAAGCGCCGCCCTCTATGCCGCGTTCCTTGCGCAGCTGGATCAGCACCTGTTCCTGGCTGATCTTGCCCGACTGGAGCTTCATGCGCCTGTTGATGGCCGTGCGCTTGTCCGCCCTTCCGGCAAATAGCAGGTAGCACGCCTCGGCGATCATGATGCCGGCGAGCGCCGCCGTGGCATAAACTACATAGATCGCCGAAAAGCCTTCCATGCGGCTACTCCTGCGGCCTGCCCGGCTCGAAGTACTTGCCGGGAAAGTCGATCCCCATGGCGCGAAGGTCTTCAAGGAAACGCGGCCTGATGCCCGTCGCTTCGAAATGCCCAAGGATCTTGCCGTCGGGCTCGATACCGGTGCGAACGAAGCGGAATATTTCCTGCATCTGAATGACGTCGCCTTCCATGCCGGTCACCTCGGCGACGCTGGTCACCTTGCGCTTGCCGTCAGACAAGCGCGTCAACTGCACGATGATATCGAGCGCGCTCGATATCTGGCTGCGAATGGACTGCACGGTCATCGGCATCCCGGTCATGCCAAGCATCTGTTCGAGACGCCCAATCGCGTCACGAGGGGTGTTGGCATGGATGGTCGCCATTGAACCTTCGTGACCGGTGTTCATGGCCTGAAGCATGTCGAACGCTTCCTCACCACGGCACTCGCCGAGGATAACGCGGTCAGGTCGCATTCGAAGCGCGTTCTTGACCAGATCGCGCTGCTTCAACTCGCCCTGCCCTTCGACGTTGGCCGGACGCGTTTCCATTCGGGCTACATGAGGCTGCTGCAATTGCAGCTCGGCCGCATCCTCGATGGTGATGAGGCGTTCGTCTTCGGGAATGAAGGCCGATAGGGCATTCAGCATTGTGGTCTTACCGGTGCCGGTACCACCCGAGATAATGGTGGTCTTGCGCGCATTCACGGCAGCGGCGAGAACCTCGGCCATGTTCTGGGTAATGGCGCCAAATTCGACCAGTTTGTGCAGGCCAAGCTTGTTCTTGGAGAATTTTCGGATCGAGACCAGAGGTCCATCGACGGCAATCGGACGGATGGCGGCGTTGAAACGCGAACCGTCCTGCATGCGCGCGTCGACCATCGGCTGCGATTCATCAACGCGACGACCGACGGCTGCGACGATCTTGTTGATGATGCGGAGCAGATGCGCCTCATCCTTGAACGGAATGTGGACCTGCTGAAGCTTGCCCTTGCGTTCGACGAAGCAGTTGTGATGGCCGTTGATCAGAATATCGTTGATCTCGGGGTCCTTCAGCAGAGGCTCCAACGGCCCCAGCCCAACCATTTCGTCAACGATATCATCAACCAGAGCGTCCAGTTCAGCGACATTGATCGCCATGCGCTCATGGCGCGTCTTTTCCGAAACGAAGTCGTGCACCTGCCGACGCATCTCTTCTTTAGGCAAACGCTCGAGTGCCACGAGATTGATCTCGTCGAGCAGCATGCGATGGATGCGCACGCGTGCGTCGAGTACCTTGTCGGCCCCCTTTGCCGTGGTCTCGGATTTCGCGGCGACCGGCTTCCGCGTCGTTGGGATGACGATGGCCGGGCTCGTCGCCGGAGCCGTCTCGACCGGTCGCTCAGTGCGCAGATCGCGATTTTGCAGCGTGGAAAAGCGGCTGCTCATCCGGCCTTCCTCTTAAGCAGCCCTTTGCCGATACCAAACAGGGACCGGGTTTTCTGGGGAGCAACGGCGACCTCATCGGGCAGGATGATCTTCTTCAAATCCTGAATGACATTGGCGTTGGGATCGATCTCGTGCAGAGGCACGCCGCGATCGACTGCCTCGCGCACTAGCCGGTAGTTGTTGGAGATGCCGCCGACAAAATGCTCGCCAAGTATCTCCTGCACGTCAGCCTGCTTGATGCCGTTGTCGAACATCTTCTGTTCGAAGCGGTTGACGATGACGTTCGGCCTGACTTCCTTGCCGACTGTCTGGTGAATGGCCTGGATGAGCCTTTGCGTGTGGCGCAGGCACGGCACCGTCATTTCCGAAACGATGTAGAGCTTGTTGGAGCCTAGCAGCACTGTTTCCGTCCACGGGAACCAAGTGCGCGGCATATCGATCACGACATTGTCGAAATAGGCAGACACCAAATCCAGCATGCGCACGACGACATCCGTCTTGAACGAGCGCATGTCGGCCGGATTTGAAGGCGCAGCCAGAACGCAAAGTCCGCTCTCATGCTTGGAGAGCATGACATCGAGCAATTGCCTGTCGAGGCGTTCGGGGCGGTTTTCAATTTCCGTTATGTCGAAGCGTGGCTCAAGGTCGATGTATTCTGCACAGGCACCCTGCTCGAAATTGAGATCGACGACACAGGTAGAGGCGCCGCGCGAGGTCGAGTTGTGGAGTTGGAAGGCGGTCTGAAGCGTCAGCGTCGTCGTGCCCACCCCGCCTGCCGCGGGAAGGAACGTGTAGATCTGTGATTCCGTCTGCTGGCTGTGCCCCGTGCCTTGCAAGGCAGCGACGACGGAACGAACCAGATCAGCCGTCGAGATCGGTTTCACCAAGAAGTCGGAGACCTGAAGCTGGACTAAGATGCGCACCGCAGCAGCGTTGAATTCCTGCGTTACGACGACAACCGGCACGCGCCCTTCCAACCTGCGCATGATGCGCTGCAGGGCGCTCATCTCGTCCAGTCTGGCCGCATCCATATCGACGATGATGGCGCCGAGATCGGCCTCCTGCACTTCCCCGCGGACATCAGCGAGGTTCTTGTCCACGGTGACCAGTTGGATCACCTCGGAGGTAGCGAACGCTGCGCGCGTATCCTGCTCAAAGGCCCTGTCCGTCGAAACAAGCAGGATTTTCTTGGTCTTGATCTCACTAGCCATTTGAAATGATCCGCCCGATCAGTTGCCCGTCGTGGTCGTCGCCGCCTTGGCCGATGCTGCGTCATCAGCCGGGCTCGTCTCGCTGCTCGTCCGCTGTGCCGGAACCTTCAGCTTCGTGTTCTGGACACCGTTTTGCCAAGGATCGACGATTTGCATGGCGGTATTTGCCGCTATCGCGTCGCCTGCGCCGGTCGTGAGGCCGTCGGTTCGCAGGTAGTCGTCTTGGGCGCAGCCGCCGAGGCCGACGCACAAAAGCAAGACCGCGCTGGTGATATAAACAAGCCGCATGACGGTCACTCCTTGGGCAGGTCGAGGAAATGCCCGACCGTGGTGACCGGTACAGCAGCTTCGCCGACCGCGGCGGTCTTCAGCTCCTCGGTGTTGCCGAGGAAATAATCGACATTGCTCGCTGCCATTGTCTTGTCTGTCGGTACGAGTGGCTTCTTCGAAGGATCTATCGGCTTGACCAGGTAAGGCGTCACGATGATCACGAGATCGGTCTCGCGCCGTTGGTAGGCCTTTGACGAGAACAATGGGCCCAGCACAGGCATCTTGCCGGCACCGGGGATGCGCTGGGTGATCTGGTCGTTCTGGGTCTGCAACAGGCCGGCAAGCATGAAGCTCTGGCCGCTCTTCAGGTCAACCGAAGTCCGCGCACGGCGCACGATGAAGCCCGGAATGGAGATATTACCCAGCGAATAGGATGCCGAGGCATCGATGGATGACACTTCCGGCTCGATGTCGAGGCTGATCAAGCCGTCCTGCAGCACAGTTGGGGTGAAATCGAGGCTGACGCCGTATTTCTTGTAGTCGACAGTGATCTTGTTGTCGTCTTCGGCAACCGGGATAGGAAACTCGCCACCGGCAAGGAAACTGGCCTTTTGGCCCGACCGGGCAACGAGGTTCGGCTCTGCAAGGCGGCGGGCAACGCCCCGGTCTTCCAGCGCCTTGATGGCAACGTCAGCGGACCAGCCGTTGCTCAGGAGGCTGCCGACGATTTCGCCTGCCGGCACGGACGTCGAAGCAGCCGGATCGGAATTGAAGCCGATGGAACCGGCCGCGCCGGTATAGCGAACGCCGAGCTTGGTCCCCAGTTCCTGGCCCACTTGTCGGTTGATCTCGACAAAGCGCACATTGAGCTGCACCTGCTGCGAAGAGGAGATGTTGACCGAGTTGATCACTTCTTCTTCGCCGGAGAACCGCGTTGCGATCTTGCTGGCTTTTTCAGCCGCGACCGCATCTTCCGCCTCACCTGATAGCACCACGCGACCGTTGGCCGAGCCAACCTTGATATTTGCTCCCGGAACGCTGGCGCGGATGGTGTTCGCAAGCTGTTCAGTATCGAGCGTGACTTCGACGTCGACGCTTCCGACCAGTTGCTTGTTCTCGTCGAACAACGCAATTCCGGTGGTGCCCAGATTGTTGCCGAGCACGTAGAATGACTTGTCGGTCAGCGGATTTACGTTGGCTATTTCCGGATCGCCGATGACGATCTCGTAGAACGCGGCATCGGTCTTGATGGTTTTAGGCTTGCCTTTGGCCACCTTGACCGTCGTCGATTTCGTACCCGAAATCCTGACGATATCGCCACCTGCGACCGAGGTCGCCGGTAGGGCCAAGATGCCGGCGATTGCGAGCGCTAGAGCACCAAACGGCGCGCGCCACCGCGCCATCCGCCAGCCTTCGAAATGTCCGCCCAACCCAAGCATTTACTTGTCCCCAGCCGGCCCCCGCCGGCAAACTCAGTTCTGTTCCTGCGGCAGTTCCTGCCGCATGACCTTGTATTCCTGCGCCACCAGACCGCGGGTCACGATGACAGTCTTCATCTTGGGCACATCCGAACCCGACGTGCTGAACAGCGCTCCGGCTGCTGACTGAACCCCCGCTGCAACCGAGCCGCCGAAGGACGAGATCGTGGTGAGTCCACCGGAAGTAACCTCCGCATCGGTAGCAGAGCGCAGCGTCAGAGACAGAGTTCCAACCGTGCGGGCAAGCGCCACCTTGCGCGCGCCTTCCTCGTTCACTTCGATTGTTATCGAATTGGCAACCTGAGGGGTCGTCTGGCGCTCATCGGCGCCCTGCCCGACGGTGAGCACTTTGGCGCCGGCGACAACGATTTCCGTCGTAACTGTTGAGCCAGCGGCACCATCGGCATTCTTGGACACCTCCTCAATGGCTCCGGCATCGCGCGTCAGCACGACATCGACGCGATCGCCGGGCGTGATGAAGCCGCCGACGCCCGCGATCTCGTCGGTGCGAATGGTTACGGCGCGCATTCCAGGCATCAGCATGTTGGAAAGGGTGGCGCGGCCGTTTGGACCGGAAAGCTTGGCCAGCAGGACTGGTTCGTTAGGCTCTATCGGCGACAACACCACACGCTTGCCTTCTGACAACAGCGCATCGACGCTGTTGAAAGCTCCCTGCGGCAGCGACGCCTGCGGCCATGGAATTTCGGAAAGCTGCGCGGCTTCCAACTCCATGCCGTAGCGCAACGGCGCGTTGGCAACGACGATGGTCTTGAATTCCACAGCCGGTTGGTGCGGCGGCGTGACCGACGATGTCTTGACGATGTCGGCTTCAGCCTGGCTCTTGATCCAGAAATCGGCAGCGAAGATCGAGATCGCACCGAAAACGGCCGCAATGCCGATCATCGTTATGACCTTGCCCCTCACGCCAAACCCCTAATGCACCCGTTTCTTTGTTCGTTGGGGTCACGCTACGGGCTATTCCTAAAGATTCAGCGATCCGGAATATAAGCATTCGATCTAATTTGCGTGGCTTGGTTATCGAAAGGTTTTGCGGTAGAAGGCCTGTGAGCCACGAACGGACCATGAACTTCGGTCGCGCCATCGGCAAAAGCGTGGCACTATCATCAATGATTCGCAGCATCGGATTCTTCTCCCGCATGGATGACAGCAACGATCTTTTCGGCACCCTCGACAAGCCGGCTCAGCCCGTTCGCGCCCCCGCGCGGCCGGCAGACCCGCTGGTTCAGGCCGCGAAGCGCCCGCTGCCCACAAAGGACGGTGCGGAAAGCTACAGTGCTGCCGATATCGAAGTGCTGGAGGGCCTTGAGCCCGTGCGCCGACGGCCGGGCATGTATATCGGCGGCACCGACGAACGTGCCCTGCATCACCTGTTTGCCGAGGTCATCGACAACTCGATGGACGAGGCGGTCGCCGGCCACGCGACCTTCATCGAAGTGGAACTCTCGGCGGATGGCTTCCTGTCCGTGACCGACAACGGACGCGGTATCCCTGTCGATCCGCATCCGAAATTCAAGAAACCCGCCGTCGAAGTCATCATGACCACGCTGCATTCCGGCGGCAAATTCGACTCAAAGGTCTATGAAACCTCCGGCGGCCTGCACGGCGTTGGCATTTCAGTCGTCAACGCGCTGTCCGACCATCTCGAGGTTGAGGTGGCGCGCGGCCGCAAGCTCTATCGCCAGAGTTTCTCGCGCGGCAAGCCGCTTGGCGAACTCGAGCATCTCGGCGAAGTTCACAACCGTCGCGGCACCAAGATCCGGTTCCACCCCGACGAGCAGATTTTCGGCAAGGGCGCGACCTTCGAGCCGGCGCGTCTCTATCGCATGACGCGCTCCAAGGCCTATCTGTTCGGCGGCGTGCAAATTCGCTGGAATTGCGACCCTTCCTTCATCAAGGAAAAGGATACAACGCCGGCCAAGGCCGAGTTCCATTACCCCGGCGGCCTGAAGGACTACCTCGGCGCTTCGCTTGGCGACGACTTCCAGGTGACCCGCGAGATTTTCGCAGGAAAAACCGAGCGGCAGGGTGGCCATGGTTCACTGGAATGGGCCGTTACATGGTTCGGGGGCGACGGCTTCCTGAACTCGTACTGCAACACCATCCCGACCGGAGAAGGCGGCACGCACGAGGCAGGGTTCCGCAACGTTTTGACGCGCGGTCTGCGGGCCTACGCCGATCTCGTCGGCAACAAGCGCGCCTCCATCGTTACTTCGGAAGACGTGATGATCTCGGCTGCCGGGATGCTTTCGGTGTTTATCCGTGAGCCGGAATTCGTCGGCCAGACCAAGGACCGGCTCGCGACTATCGAGGCGATCCGCATCGTGGAAAGCGCCATCCGCGATCCATTCGACCATTGGCTCGCCTCCAATCCGCAGGAAGCTTCAAAGCTGCTCGACTGGGTCATTACCCGAGCCGACGAGCGTGTGCGGCGGCGGCAGGAAAAGGAAGTGTCGCGCAAGAGCGCAGTTCGCAAGCTGCGCCTTCCGGGTAAACTGGCGGACTGCACGCAGAACGCTGCGGCAGGCGCCGAACTGTTCATCGTCGAGGGCGATTCGGCTGGCGGTTCGGCCAAGCAGGCGCGCGACCGCGCCAGCCAGGCCGTGTTGCCGCTGCGGGGTAAGATCCTGAACGTCGCCAGCGCCGGCCACGACAAGCTGACCGCCAACCAGCAGATTTCCGACCTGATCCAGGCACTTGGCTGTGGGACGCGTTCCAAGTACCGCGACGAAGACCTTCGCTATGACCGCGTCGTCATCATGACCGATGCGGACGTCGATGGCGCCCATATCGCTTCGCTGCTGATTACTTTCTTCTATCAGGAAATGCCCAACCTGATCCGTGGCGGGCACCTGTTCATGGCGGTTCCGCCGCTCTATTCGCTCCGCCAAGGCGGCAAGATCGCCTATGCGCGGGACGATGCCCACAAGGATGAATTGCTGCGCACCGAGTTCACCGGACGCGGAAAGGTCGAGATTGGCCGTTTCAAGGGCCTCGGCGAGATGATGGCTTCCCAGCTCAAGGAAACCACGATGGACCCAAGAAAGCGCACGTTGCTTCGGGTCGACGTGCTGGATGAAGAAACCGCCACCAAGGATGCCGTTGATGCGCTGATGGGCACGAAGCCGGAAGCGCGCTTCCGCTTCATCCAGGAACGGGCGGAGTTCGCCGAAACCGAAGCACTCGATATCTGAGCCTTGGCGCCGCTTTATGCGGCTGCAATTGCCAGCGCATGGCCGCGAGCGTTCTCGCGCAGCGCTTCGAGGTGGATGGACTTAACCAGCGTGGCAACATCGCCTTCGGCTCGCTGTCCACCCAATTCCTTCAGCATCAGCCAGCTTACTTCCTGAACACCGGCAATGCGCTTGCCATTGGCCACCTCACGCCAGACTTTAAGGGCCCGCAATATTACGGCGTGAGTCGCCTCGGTAAGGCCGGCGCTGCGGAACAGCGCTTGCAACGCCACATCCGTGCCGGAGCCAAGGAGCGCCCGTATCCGCTGCTCCGATTGCCTTGTTAGCACGAGCAGTGACGTTCCGAAAAAGTCGATCTTGCCGTGGGCGACCGTGCGGATAAGGAAACTGGTGGTCAGGTCGCCGCGCAGCCGCAGATGCTCGACCAATGCTGAATATTCTTCCGCCTTTGTGCCTTCGATCAGCGTCAAGGACGCCTTGATGCAGGCGTCGCGCGTAACGCGTTCGGCCCGAGCAGCTCCCATCAGCGCGAGGACCAGCGGCGCACTCCTGAGAGCCTCGCCAATCTTGACCAGCAGCATATGACGGCAATCTGCAGGCAACCGCGTGTCGCCGATCAGCGCTTCGCGCACTGAAGGGAGATGCCCAAAGCGTTCGGCCATACGCCGGAAGCTCAGCGACGCAATATCGGCGCCGCTGTTGGCAAGCAGCAACGCGCAAGCCTCCGGTTCACCCAATTCGGCAATGGCGGCGGCGACCGGCATCGATACCGATGGCCGATCGGCAATCATTTCCTGCGTTGCCTTCTGGCCGGTGGCCACGCGATCGATCAGGTCTGCGTCGGTCAGCAAGGGCGACCGGGCAAGGATCAGGTTGGCAACTTCCGGCACGTCTGATGCGAGCGCGGCGATGATCTGTATCGGCGCATGATGGCTCATCGAAAGCGCGTCGGCGATGGACTGGCGCACTTTGGACGATGCGTCGTCAAGCAGGAGCGTCAGCGCGGCCTCGGCGGCGCAGCGGTCCTCGAACGGCAAAGTGGAATTGACATAGGCTCTGGCCAGCGCACCCGCTGCGGCGGCGCGTTCCGAAACCCGCGCCGTCCAAACCCATTTCAGAAAATGCGAAACCACTGCGTTTTGCATTGTTCCCCCTCAAGGCACCAGCCGTTTGGCAACATTAGGCGGCAATGAATTAATAAAGCGTTCACCATGTTCGTTAGGAAGCCGGATACCGTTCGGGCAAGGCAACCGACTTGCAGGCAGGGTGCCCAGCGCCTATCAACTCACACAAAGGAGACTGGCGATGGCAGGGCTTTATCTGGAAGAACTCAAGGTCGGGCACGTCTTTCAGCACACGCTTAGGAAGACGGTGACTGAAAGCGACAACATGCTGTTTTCGGTGATGACCCTTAACCCGCAGCCGCTGCATATCGACTTCGATTTTGCATCCAAGACCGAGTGGGGCAAGCCGCTGGTGAATTCGCTTTTCACACTCGGCCTGATGATCGGCATTTCGGTGAACGACATCACTGTCGGCACCACCGTCGCCAACCTTGGCATGACCGATACGACCTTTCCGCATCCGGTGTTCCACGGCGACACGATCCGCGTCGAAACGACGGTGATTTCGGTGCGCGAATCGAAGTCCAAGCCCGACCGCGGTATCGTAGAGTTCGAGCACCGTGCCTACAATCAGGACAATGCCCTGGTCGCAAAATGCACGCGGCAAGCAATGATGCGCAAGAAGCTGGCCTGATGAGATCGCTGCTTTTCGTTCCGGCCGATTCCGAAAAGAAGCTCGAAAAGGGTTTCGCGTCCGAAGCCGACGTCGTCATCATCGATCTCGAAGACTCGGTTGCGCTCGAGAACAAGGTGACGGCACGGCAGATAGCATCCAGCTTTCTCTCGGACAGGCGTGAAACGCTCAAGCCGGTGGTCTATGTCCGGGTCAACGATCTTTCGACTGGCATGACCGATGAAGATCTGGCTGCACTCGTCCCTGCGCGCCCGGCGGGCATCATGCTGCCCAAATCGAACAGCGGTCGCGATGTGCAGCAACTGTCGGCCAAGCTCAGGGTCCACGAAGCCGAAAACGACCTGCAAGACGGAGCCATCAGGATTCTGCCGATCATCACTGAAACGGCAATCGGCGTTCTTTCCGCATCCACCTATTCAAATGCAACGAGCCGCCTTTCGGGACTGACCTGGGGCGCCGAGGATTTGTCGGCGGCCATTGGCGCCCGGTCGGCCCGTGATGAGAACGGTCGCTATACGGATGTTTTCAGACTTGCGCGCACCGTGACAATCCTTGCCGCCTCCGCAGCGGAAACTGCCGCCATCGACACGGTATTCCCGAACTTCCGGGACATGACCGCGTTTGAGGCCGAGTGCAGGGAAGCCGAACGAGACGGCTTCACTGGAAAGATGGCAATCCATCCCGCGCAGGTAGAAGTCATCAACACCGCCTTCACCCCGTCAACGGAAGCCCTGCAGCACTCCGCAGCGGTGGTGGCGGCATTCGAGGCTGCCGGCAACCCCGGCGTCGTCGGCATGGGCGGCAAGATGTATGACCGTCCGCACCTAAGACTGGCGGAGCGACTTCTCGCTCGCGCCAAGGAGCTTGGGATAACGGCTTAGCCAGACAGACCGGCTATTCCTGCCATGGCCCGGAATAGTCGCTGTACAGCGTCGTGGGGTCAGGCCGAGGCCGTTCCTGTGGCGTCCCGTCGAAAGAGCCGATGTGCACGAACCCAATCACGCGCTCATGCGGCGCAAGCCCCAGGATCGCCCTGCCCTCTGGTACGTCGGAATACCAATTCGTGATCATGTTGGTGCCATATCCCAACGCATTGGCTGCGAGCATGAGGTTCATCGCAGCCATCCCTCCTGAGAGGAACATCTCCCACTGCGGTATTTTCGGATTTTCCTTTGGGGTTGAGACAACGCCAATGACCAGAGGCGCACGCGAAAAACGCGTCAATTCCTGGTTTCGTCGTCCCTCGAGCAACGGTCCTTCCCGCTGCTCTGCAAGCTCAGCCAGTTTCTTGCCAACTTCCTCGCGCACACCGCCGCGATAGACAATGAAGCGCCATGGCGCCAACCGGCCATGGTCCGGAACGCGCGAAGCTGCCGCCATGATCTTCGCGATTTCCACGTCGCTCGGGGCTGGCCCATGCAAATCGGAAATCTGCACGGAACTTCTGGCCAGCAGGAAGTCTAAGATTGGCGTCATCATGGGCGCATTGTCCTTGAAATATCCATTGGTATTGGCTGGGGCCAGTCCTCGGAAGCGAGGCAGCCTGGGCTTGAGAGCGGCAGGGCCGCGATGAATGCAGTCGCCTGAGGGGCGGATGCTGTTAGGCCTTGAAATTGCCACCGCCTTGGGCTTCAACGCAAGGCATGATTGCAGCGGTTCGCCATCTTTTGAAGACCGTCCTCCTGGCTTCGGCGCTAGCAGCAACGGTCACGCTGGCCGGTGCGCAGTCTTTCGATTTGGACAACAAGGCGCCCGATGCGCTTGAAGGCCTTAAGCTGCCGGGCGTTTCCAGCTATGCTCCGCCGACCGCCGACACGCCTCTTGCGCTTGGAGCCGGCGGCCAGATTACGCTGAGCGCCCAACTGACCGACAAAGGCGCCGAAATTACGCGCGGCATGGTGTGGCGCGTGTTCAAGCCCGAAGCCGACTCCAACGGCAAACTGCCCCTCGTCGCTTCCGCGCACGGCGGAACGGCCATATTCCAGCTCGAGCCTGGCAGTTACCTTGTGCACGCTTCCTATGGACGCGCCGGCGCTACGAAGCGCATCACGGTTGAAAAAGAGCCGCACCGCGAAAGTCTTGTGCTGGACGCCGGCGGTCTGGAGCTCGACGCTGTCTTCTCCGGCGGCGGCCGTATTCCGCCAAAGAAGCTGCGCTTTTCCATCTATGAAGCGCAAGCGGCAGCGAATGGCGAACGGGCGCTGATAATTCCCGACGTGCAGCCGAAATCGGTGGTTCGGCTCAATGCCGGCACCTATCACGTTGTATCGACCTACGGAGCGGTCAACGCCATCATCCGTTCAGACATCCGGGTCGAGGCCGGCAAGCTGACGGAAGCAACGGTCGAGCATCATGCAGCCGAAGTGACTCTGAAGCTGGTGCGGGAGGCCGGCGGCGAAGCAATCGCCGATACATCGTGGTCGGTTCTGAACGAGGCTGGCGAATCGATCAAGGAAAGCGTTGGCGCTTTTGCGCCGATGGTTCTGGCGGAGGGCGACTACACGGCCATCGCCAAAAACCGCGACCGTATCTACCAGATGGATTTCAAAGTCGAGTCCGGGCAGAATCACGAAATCGAAGTCGTCGCTTCCGAAGCCTCTGCGATCGATCCTGAAGGCGCAGACTAGGCCCCCTGGTCCAATCCCCCGTTCCCGACGACACTTGCTTCCGTCTTGCAAGCATGACAGTTAAGTCCTGTTCTCAGGGCGGGGTGAAACTCCCCACCGGCGGTATGTGGGGTTGACCCCATGAGCCCGCGAGCGCCTTCCAGCGGGAAGGGTCAGCAGATCAGGTGAGATGCCTGAGCCGACGGTTACAGTCCGGATGAAAGAGGACATGCAAGCGCCGCCGCATATGATGCGGGCGGAAGGCTCGCATGTGATCGCCTTGGGTGACGTGTCTGTTGCTGAAAGGAGATCGCCATGACACAAGCCCACTCAACATCGACCCGCTACGCATTCGTCAAAGCCAACTGGCACAAGGACATCGTGGACCGCGCGCTTGACGGGTTCACGCAATTGATCCCGCGCACCGCAGTTGACGTGTTCGACGTTCCCGGCGCTTTCGAACTCCCGCTTGTCGCGCGCGACCTAGCCTTGTCAGGCCGGTACGCCGCCGTTGCGGCCGCCGCCTTCGTCGTCAATGGCGGCATCTATCGACATGATTTCGTTGCCAAGGCTGTAGTGGAAGGACTGATGCGCGTCAGCCTCGACACGGGCGTGCCGGTGCTGTCGGTGTCGCTGACCCCACACCACTATCAGGAAACGGAGCATCACAACCGCATCTTCCGCGAGCACTTCGTCCAGAAGGGACGAGAGGCAGCCCAAGCCGCCCTCATGATCGGCGAGACGCGGGAAAAGCTCGCGGCTTGATCCGGCTTACGGAAACGGCGAACGGCGATGGAACATTCCATCGCCGCTCCTGATGACTAGCCAAACTTACGATGCGCGCAGACGCTTCAGATCCGGCGGCACGGCCTCGTCACGCAAGGCGGTGATCGCTTCACCAAGGCCGAGCGAAACCTGATCGCGCGAGCCGAGGCGGCGCATGTTCACCGTCTCCTCCTCGGCCTCGCGCTTGCCGCAAACCAGGATCACCGGAACCTTGGCAAGGCTGTGCTCGCGCACCTTGTAGTTGATCTTTTCGTTGCGCAGATCGACTTCGGCCGACAGCCCCACGGCCTTCAACCTTGCGACCACCTTGTTGGCGTAGTCGTCGGCATCCGATGTGATCGTTGCGACCACCACCTGCACGGGTGCGAACCAGAGTGGCATCTGGCCGGCATGGCTCTCGATCAGGATGCCGAGGAAGCGCTCCAGCGAACCGCAGATGGCGCGGTGGATCATCACCGGCTGCTTCTTTTCCGAATCCGAGCCGATATAGAAAGCCCCAAAGCGTTCCGGAAGATTGAAATCCACCTGCGTCGTGCCGCATTGCCACTCACGGCCAATGGCGTCCCGAAGCGTATACTCGAACTTGGGACCGTAGAAGGTGCCCTCGCCTTCGTTGATGCCGGTCTTGATGCGGTTGTCCTCACGCGCCATGCGGGCAAGCGCGCGACGAAGGATATCCTCGGCGTGATCCCAAGCCGCGTCGGTACCGACGCGCTTTTCCGGACGGGTGGCAAGCTTCACCACCACTTCCTCGAAGCCGAAGTCCTTGTAGACCGACATCATCAGGTCGTTGATTTTGAGGATTTCCGCCTCAAGCTGGTCCTCGGTGCAGAAGATGTGCGCATCGTCCTGCGTGAAAGCGCGGACCCGCATCAGACCATGCAGCGCTCCGGATGCTTCATAGCGATGCACATTGCCGAATTCGGCAAGGCGGATCGGCAGATCGCGGTAGGATTTCAAGCCATGCTTGAATATCTGGACGTGGCCGGGGCAGTTCATCGGCTTCAAGGCGAAGATGCGCTGGTCAGCTTCCGGATCCTCGGGATGGGTGAAGGCATGGGCGGACTTAACCGCGAACATGTTCTCCTGATACCAACCCCAATGGCCCGACGTCTCCCACAGCGACTTGTCGAGCACCTGCGGGGCGTTGACCTCCTGGTAGTCGTCGCCGAGACGGCGGCGCATGTAGGAGATGAGGTTCTGGAACATCTTCCAGCCCTTGGCGTGCCAGAAGACGACGCCCGGCCCTTCCTCCTGGAAATGGAACAGGTCCATCTCGCGGCCAAGGCGGCGGTGGTCGCGCTTTTCCGCCTCCTCCAGCATGTGCAGATACTGGTCAAGTTCTTCCTGCGTCGCCCAGGCGGTGCCGTAGATACGCGTCAGCATCGGGTTGTTCGAGTCACCGCGCCAGTAGGCGCCGGCCACCTTCATCAGCTTGAAGGCGTTGCCGATCTGGCCGGTCGAGGCCATGTGCGGGCCGCGGCAGAGGTCGAACCAGTCGCCCTGATTGTAGATCTTGAGGTCCTGATCTGCCGGGATCGCCTCGACAAGCTCGACCTTGTAGGCCTCGCCCTTGTCGCGAAAGACCTGCTTGGCCTTGTCGCGCGACCAGACCTGCTTGGTGAACGGCTTGTTGCGCTGGATGATCTCGCGCATCTTCTTCTCGATCACCGGGAAGTCTTCGGGCGTGAACGGCTCGTTGCGGGCGAAGTCGTAATAAAAGCCGTTGTCGATCACCGGGCCGATGGTCACCTGCGTTCCCGGCCACAATTCCTGCACCGCTTCCGCCAGCACGTGCGCGGCATCGTGGCGGATCAGTTCCAGCGCGCGCGGGTCGTCACGAGTGACGATCTCGACCTTGCCGGACGCGCCGAGCGGATCGGAAAGATCGCGCACGGTGCCGTCGACGGCATAGGCGACCGCCCTCTTGGCCAGCGACTTCGAAATGGATTCGGCAAGCGCAGCGCCAGTCGTGGCGGCGTCATAGTCGCGCACGGAGCCATCGGGAAATGTGAGGGAAACGGAATTCGACATTTTCTTCTCCTATCCAGTCCCGCAAACGAGCGCGGGTGGTTACTAGCCGGATGCGTCCGGCAACGGGCGGTGTTTTAGTCAGCGAAATGAAGGCCGTAAAGGCGGCAAACGCCTAGTTTTCGGCCTCGCCGCGCTTTTTTCCTATGGCCCAGTAGCGCCAAGGCGTGAACCAGCGATAACGCTGCTCCAGCTTTTCGGGCACGCGATCGATGCCGCGGGTGCCGCCGGGCCCGCAGCGCACGACCCGGAAAAGACCCATCCAGCCACCTGCCCACAGGCCGTGCCGGGCAACCGCTTCGTGGGCATATTCCGAGCAGGTCGGCAAATGCCGGCAGGTGTTTCCGACGAAACCAGACAAGGTGAGCTGGTAGAGTCGGATGATCGAGGTGCCAAGCACGCGGCCCGGCGTCTTGCGCCAGGGTCCGGCCCAATTGCGCCCTGCCGTTGCACCGCTTGGGGACGGCTGATGGGGATGGCTATGCGTCAAAAGCTGCTGCCTGCGTTTCAGGCCTTGTAGATGCGGCTTTCCATGCCCGAATTCAATCTCTGAACGCTATTGCCGGGCACGCTCGTCAATCTGGCGTGAACGGTCCGTTGCCAATGCGGCCGGTTTGAAAGACGCCTTGCCGGCCTCTATGTATCGAGCCAAGTCAGCCGCAACCTCTCACCGGTTTGCGTCGGCGTTGTTCAAGGCGCCGACGGCCAGGAGAGTGCGCGCCGCAATCATGCCGGCGATGCCCGGCCAGGAGAGAGACCATGTCGGATACCATCGAACTCGGACTTGATACATTCGGCGACGTCACATTCGGTGCTGACGGACAATTGCTGCCGCAGGCGCAGGTTATCCGCAACCTTGTCGACCAGGCGGTACTGGCCGACGAACTCAACGTCGATTTCATCGGCGTAGGCGAGCACCACCGCGACGATTTCGCCGTCTCGGCTCCCGAGGTCGTATTGGCCGGCATAGCCTCGCGCACCAAGCGCATCCGGCTTGGCTCGGCCGTGACTGTGTTGAGTTCCGATGATCCGATCCGCGTTTTCCAGCGCTTTTCGACGGTGGACGCGATCTCCAACGGACGCGCCGAGGTCATCCTCGGGCGTGGGTCGTTCACGGAATCGTTTCCGCTGTTCGGGTTCAAGCTCAGCGACTACGAGACGCTTTTCACCGAAAAGCTCGACCTGTTCGCCGCCGTGTTGAAGCAGGAGCCGGTGACATGGCAAGGCTCGACGCGGGCGCCGCTCAAGGACCAGCGCATCTATCCGCCGCTTGAGAACGGCACGCTGAAGACCTGGATCGGGGTCGGTGGCAGCCCGGAATCGGTGGTTCGCGCGGCGCGCTACAACTTGCCCATGATGCTTGCCATCATCGGCGGCGACCCCAAGCGCTTCCGGCCCTATGTCGATCTCTATCACGACGCGCTCAACCAGCTTGGCGGGCCGCAACTGCCGCTCGGCGTGCATTCGCCGGGGCATATCGCCGAAACCGACGAGCAGGCGCGCGAGGAACTTTGGCCGAGCTACAAGAAAATGCACGACCGCATTGGAGGCGAGCGCGGTTGGGGACCGACGACGATTGCCAGCTTCAACTCGGAAGCCGATCTGGGCTCTCTCTATGTCGGTTCGCCCGAAACGGTGGCGAAGAAAATCGCCAAGACCGCAAAGGCGCTCGGCGTTGCACGCTTCGACATGAAATATTCATCCGGCCCGATGGAGCATGCGAAAATGCTGAAGAGCATCGAACTCTACGGCACCAAGGTCATCCCGATGGTGCGTGACCTGCTTGCTAGCGACGGGGGCTGAGACCTGGGCCAAGCGGTGGGGCATACCTATCCATCGCCACGCCCGCTTCCTTTTCTTCGTCATCCTCGGGCAGGCCCGAGCGCAGCGAAAGGCGCGACCCGGGGATCCATGCCGTGAGGGTTGAGGGTGACGGGCGGTTCAGAATGAGGAGCCCTCTTTTGCGCGCTGCCGCGATGTCACGGCATGGATCCTAGGGTCTCCGCTACGGCCTTCGGCCTGCTCCGCCCTAGGATGACGAAGAGATGGGTGTCGCTCGCCCTCCCTTCTCCCCTTGTGGGAGAAGGTGCCTGAACGAAGTGAAGGCGGATGAGGGGTATCGTCTAGCCGGAACACCCCTCATCCGTCTCGGCTTCGCCTCGACACCTTCTCCCACAAGGGGAGAAGGCAGGTCGCCACATACCTATTCATCGCCACGCCCGGCTAAAGCCGTCTGGCCATTGTCAAAGAACTGACCTCGATTGAGAGGTCGGGAGGACGGGCGGCCGTTCGGTCGCTCGTTTTAGTAAGTTAGTGCGGCCTTGCGGCCGCCCGTCCGGTGGCTTCCCTCAACCAGTGCACCGGCCATGCCGCAGCCCCAGCCTTGAAGGCCGGCAACCGCGGGCAACACTGCGCCCGGTTCGAGGGCCGAACTTAGGGGTTCATCACCCAGCCGCACACCGTCATGCGACCAATCCGGCACCGACGCCCTTCCCTGATACCCGGTGCGCACCAGGTCTCCCGCAAGGGCGATGGGACGGATTATGCGGGAGATGGAGAGGGCGTGGATAAGTGGGACGGAAGATTGTTGCGGAAGTGAGCGAGAACAAGGGGTTGGGTGGTGGTTGGCCCACGTTTCGTCCACATCCGGATAGCTAGGCGCCGCCCCTCACCCTTACCCTACCGGCCGGGTGCCCGCTGCTTGCGCAGCGACCCGGCGTTCGCTGGCCTTTCATCATGCCACCGGCATGATGAATTCGCTTCGCGAACCGGCTGCTCACCCCCGTAAACGGGGAGAGGAAGGCGTCAGCGATTGCGCTCAAACACCCCTCATCCGCCTTCACTTCGTTCAGGCACCTTCTCCCACAGGGGGCGAAGGCAAGCCGGCATCGACCTCTCAGCTAATCTCCAAGGTTTGCGATTGATGGAAATGGTTGCGCAAGCGTCCCCTTCGCCCCTTGTGAGGGAGGTGTCGAGGCGAAGCCGAGACGGATGAGGGGTATTCGCGACCGGCGGCTTTACGCCGCCTGTTCGGCCTTCTTCTCGATCTGGTCGATGGCGTCGACGACAGCGTCGAAGGTCAGCATGGTCGAGGCATGGCGCGCTTTATAGTCGCGAACCGGCTCCAGATACTTCAAATCGTCAAAGCGGCCTTCGGGCGGCGCGCCGTTTTCCTTCAGCATCTTCAGCATCTGGTCGCGCACGATGCGAAGCTCCTGCGAGGTCGCGCCAACGACATGCTGAGCCATGATGGACGACGACGCCTGACCAAGCGCGCAGGCCTTAACGTCATGCGCGAAGTCGATCACGATACCGTTATCCATCTTGAGGTCGATGGTAACCGTCGACCCGCAGAGTTTTGAATGTGCCGTGGAGGTGGCGTCAGGGTTTTCCAGCCTGCCTATGCGGTCGATATTCCCGGCAAAAGCCAGAATTTTCCTGTTGTAGACGTCATCAATCATAATTTTCCGATCTATCGCCGTCCGATAGACTGCGATTGCCGCATCTGCACTTTTAATTGCGGCGCTGGTTGAATATATAATGCTCGAGTTCCGGGAACGGCAAGGCGAGTTGTGCGTCTAAGCTACCGGAACCACGTCACGCCGCTTCGGGCCGTTTCATGACGATCCCGCATAAGGCAGTGGTCCGTTCAACTCGTTCCTCCTTTGAGAGGAACTACGGGAGACGCCTTTTATGGACGCCGTCATCAAGAAGCTCATGCCCAACATGCCAAATGTCGAAACGCGGGCGGTCAACCGCCCGAGCGAAGCCGAGGTAGAGGCCGCCGTGCGCACGCTGTTGCGCTGGACAGGCGACAATCCGGAGCGCGAAGGCCTGCTCGACACGCCAAAGCGCGTGACCAAGGCCTACCGCGAAATGTTTTCCGGCTACGACAAGGACCCGGCTGAAGAGCTTGGCCGCACGTTCGAGGAAGTGGCCGGCTATGACGATCTCGTCGTCGTCAAGGACATCGAGTTCCATTCGCATTGCGAGCACCACATGGTGCCGATCATCGGCAAGGCGCATGTCGGCTACATGCCGGACGGCAAGGTCGTCGGCCTGTCGAAGATCATCCGCGTGGTCGAGATTTTCGCGCACCGCCTGCAGACGCAGGAAGCGATGACGGCGCAGATCGCCGGCACCATCCAGGACGTGCTCAATCCGCGCGGCGTGGCCGTGATGATCGAAGCCGAGCATATGTGCATAGCCATGCGCGGCATCCGCAAGCAGGGTTCGACCACGCTGACCTCGACCTTCACCGGCTCGTTCCGCGATAATCCGGAAGAGCAAATCCGTTTCATGACCATGGTGCGGGGCGGCCTCAGGGCATAAAGCCACCCTCCCCGCCTTCCAGACATAGGGACCGGTAATGTCGGCGCTCGTCTTCGCTGCGGCTTCGGCTGACAAGAAAGCACTTGAGGAAGGCACGGCGTTTACGCCGCGCTTCGACGCAAACGGCCTCGTCACGGCAATCGTGACCGATGCGGCGGACAACATGCTGTTGATGGTGGCGCATATGAACGCCGAGGCTTTGGCGCTGACGCTGGAGACCGGCATCGCCCACTATTGGTCGCGCTCGCGCAAGTCACTTTGGAAGAAGGGCGAAACATCCGGCAATGTGCAGTACGTCACAGAAGTGCGGACGGATTGCGATCAGGATGCTGTCTGGCTGCGCGTGAAAGTCGCAGGCCACGATGCAACCTGTCATACCGGGCGGCGTTCCTGCTTTTACCGGACGGTGGAGATTGACGGCGGCAAGGCAAAGCTTGCCGGCGACGGCAGTGCGCCGTTGTTCGATGCCGGGTCAACCTATCGAAAGGCCGATTGAACCAATTGGTGTGTTGCCTTTGCGGGCATTCACCATTTCGATACGGGCGAGCGATAGGCTCGCCAAGGGACCAGGGAGATCATGATGCTCGATTGGGCGTCATTGTACAGCAGGCCGGATGTTCGATAGGCCAATGGCCTCTCTTCATCGACTGGCACGGCTGACCCCAAACCCGCCAGGAAAACGGGCATCGCACTTGCGCTTGGCGGCGGCTGCGCCCGTGGCTGGGCGCATATCGGCGTGCTGCGGGCGCTGGACGAAGCCGGCATCGAGATTTCCATGATTGCGGGCACCTCCATCGGTGCGCTGGTGGGCGGCTGCTATCTGGCCGGCAAACTGGACGAGTTGGAAGAGTTTGCGCGCAGCCTGACCAAGCGGCGCATTTTCGGCCTGCTGGACATCAACCTTCGCGGCAACGGGCTGTTTGGCGGCATGCGGCTGGATGCGCGGCTGCGCGAACATCTGGCCGGCGTTCGCTTCGAGGATTTGCCAAAGCCTTTCGTCAGCGTGGCCTCCGAAATCCGCACCGGCCATGAAATATGGCTGTCGAACGGCTCGCTGATCACCGCCATGCGCGCATCCTATGCGTTGCCCGGCGTGTTCGAGCCGGTCAATTGCAACGGTCGCATGCTGGTCGATGGCGCGCTGGTCAATCCGGTGCCGGTGTCGGTATGCCGGGCGCAGGAGCAGCCGATCGTCATCGCGGTCAACCTGAGCTCCGATAATTTCGGCCGCGCGGCGGTGATCCGGCATAGTGCGGGCGACCTTGTGGTGGAGCACGATGCGCCGGCCGAACGCAGGCACGAGGACGCGGCGCACGCCAAGGAAAGCCGTCTCGGCATAACCGGCGTCATGGTGGAAGCCTTCAACATCATCCAGGACCGCATTTCGCGGGCCCGCCTGGCCGGCGACCCGCCGGATCTTTCGATCCAGCCGAAACTCGGCCATATCGGCATGGCCGAGTTCCACCGCGCCGACGAAGCGATCAAGTTCGGCTACGAAGCCGCCAAGGCACATGTGGCGGAACTTGCGCGGCTACAGTCGGTTCTGGGCTGAAATTTCACCAAATCAGGCGGAAGCCGCATCGATGATGCGAAACTGGGCGCGACGATTGCCGTTCCAGTAATTGCTCGACAGCGAGCCGGCGACATGGACCGCCGACCCCCTGTTCTTGAACAGGAATTCGCCAAGTGCGGTGTCGACGGCGCGAAAGGCGATGGCCTGGATGCGGCCGCCGCTGCCGGACTGGAGGTCGGCGCGGATATGGTTGGTGCCGACCTGCCGCGCATCGACCAGCCTGTGGCGCGGCAAGGCGAAGACAGGCGCAACATGGCCGGTGCCGAAAGGGCCTGCCTTGTCGAGCGAATCCAGCAATTGCAGGGTGACGCCCTCGGCGCTGAGCGCGCCGTCGATCATCAGGCTTTCCTGATCCTGCAGGCGGAAAACATCCGCCGCCGCCTTTTCCTCGAAAAAGGCGCGCAAGGCGCCAAGCTTGTCGCGCTCGACGGTGATGCCCGCCGCCATCGCATGACCGCCGCCCTTGACGATCAGGCCTGATGAAACCGCATCCCGCACCAGCCGTCCAAGATCGAAGCCGGGTACGGAGCGCCCTGACCCGGTGCCGACGCCGTTCGGATTGAACGAGATGGCGAAGGCGGGCCGGCGCGCGTGATCCTTCAGCCGCGAGGCAAGGAGGCCGACAATGCCGGGATGCCACTTCGTGCTGGCCGTGACGACGACGGCCGGTCCGTTGCCGCCGGCAAGCTCGGCGTCGGCCTCGGCGCGAGCCTCGGCCAGCATCTCGGCTTCCATCGCCTGACGTTCCTGGTTCAGCCGGTCGAGCGTCTCGGCAATCGTGCCTGCCTCGACCGGATCGTCGGTGGCAAGCAAGCGGCTGCCGAGCGCGGCATCGCCGATGCGCCCGCCGGCGTTGATGCGAGGGCCGAGCAGGAACGACAGATGAAAGACGCTGACCGGCTCGCCGATGCGGGATGCGCGCGCCAGTGCCGCCAGCCCGACATTGGTTTGCTGGCGCATGATCTGCAGCCCCTTGACGACGAAGGCGCGGTTGACGCCGATGAGCGGCACCACATCGCAAACCGTGGCCAGCGCCACCAGATCGAGCAGGCTGAGAAGGTCCGGCTGAGATGAGCCCGGCAAGCGGCTGCGCAGGACCTTCGCTGTCTGGACCAGCGTCAGGAAGACGACACCCGCGGCGCATAGATGGCCCTGCCCCGACAGGTCGTCCTCGCGGTTCGGGTTGACGACGGCAACCGCGTCCGGCAGCGAGCCTCCGACCTGATGGTGGTCGAGCACCACGACATCGGCGCCCGCCTCACGCGCCGCATTGATGGCGGCCGCGCTGTTGGTGCCGCAATCGACGGTCACGATCAGCTTTGCGCCGCGCCCGACGAGTTCGCGCATGGCGTCCGGGTTGGGGCCATAACCTTCGAAGATGCGGTCGGGAATATAGATTTCGGACTCGATGCCGAAATGGCCGAGGAATCGTTTGACCAGAGCCGACGAGGCCGCGCCATCGACATCATAGTCGCCGAAGATCGCCACCTTTTCGCGCGCGGTGACTGCGGCGGCGATGCGATCCGCCGCCTTTTCCATATCGGTCAGCGACGCCGGATCGGGCAGCAACTCGCGGATGGTCGGATCGAGGAAACGCGCCGCACCGGCGGCCTGCACGCCACGCCCGGCCAGAACGCGCGCGACGATATCGGAAACGCCCAGACCTTGCGCGATGGCAAGGGCCGCCATGTCCTCGCGCTCGGTCAGCCGGTGTTCCCAAAGAATGCCGGTGGCCGAACGCCTTACATCGAGAAAGAGCCGCTTATCGGCCATTGTCAGTCACGCCCGCACATTGCGGCGCGACTGTAGGCCACCGTCACCAGCGGTGGAATCAGAATTTGTCCAGATCCTGATGCCGCGCCTTGATCTCACGCACGGTGCGCGAGGAGGAGCGCAAAACGATGGTGTGCGTGGTGATGTAGTTGCGGCCGAACTTGACGCCCTGCAGCATGTTGCCGTCGGTGACGCCGGTGGCGGCAAACAGCACGTCGCCACGCGCCATCTCGTCGGTGCGATAGACTTTCTTCGGATCAGAGATGCCCATCTTGGCCGCGCGGGCGACCTTTTCCGGCGTATCGAGGATCAGACGCCCCTGCATTTGGCCGCCGGTGCAACGCAGTGCCGCCGCGGCCAGCACGCCCTCTGGCGCGCCGCCGGTGCCGAGATAAAGGTCGATGCCGGTTTCTTCCGGATCGGTGGTGTGGATCACGCCGGCGACATCGCCGTCGCCGATGAGGCGGATGGCAGCGCCGGTCGCGCGCACCGCCTCGATCAGCTTGGCATGGCGCGGCCGATCCAGAATGCAGGTGGTGATTTCGCCAACGGAGACGCCCTTGGCCTTGGCAAGGCTGGCGATGTTTTCGGCCGGCGAAGCGTCGATATCGATGGTGCCTTCCGGATAGCCGGGGCCGATGGCGATCTTGTCCATGTAGACGTCGGGCGCATTGAGCAGGCTGCCCTTCTCGGCAAGCGCGACGACGGCGAGCGCGTTGGGCAGGTTCTTGGCGCAGATGGTGGTGCCTTCCAGCGGATCAAGCGCGATGTCGACGGACGGGCCCTTGCCTGTGCCGACTTCCTCGCCGATGTAGAGCATCGGCGCTTCGTCGCGCTCACCCTCGCCGATCACCACCGTGCCCTTGATGGCGAGGTGGTTCAGTTCCTTGCGCATGGCATCCACGGCAACCTGATCGGCGGCCTTTTCATCGCCGCGCCCGCGCAATCTCGCAGCGGCAACAGCCGCGCGCTCGGTCACGCGCACGAGCTCCATGGTTAGAACCCGGTCGAGGCTTGCGCTGATCTTCTGTGCCGCAGTCATGATGTCTTGAGAAACCCTCTTCGCCACGCCCCACCCTCTGGAGCGAGGCCCCTTTTGTCAAAGGCTCATGACAACGGCAAGTCCCCCAAAAGGAGTTCTGCGACAATCAAGAATATCAATCGATTGAAAGTCGAACGGCTCCGCCGAGGCAGCGGAGCCGTGGGATTTCCTGTTGTATCTGCAGCCAGGGCCGACTTGGAAAATGGACAGTTTTGCCTAGCGCCAGCGACGGTACCAGTCCCGCTCTCGCGAGCCTGATTGGCCGATCATCATGCCGACAAGCAGGCCGATGGCGCCACCGAGAACGAGGGCGCTCGAAACCGTGCCCGGATTGTTCTGGACGGTCTCCGATACGCTGCGCGCGCCGGTCCTTAATTGCTGCGCGGTGCGCGATGCCCTGTCCGACGCGGCCTCGTACCAGCCAGAAGCTTGCTCGGCCGCCTCCTCCGCCCGCTCCGCCAAAGCCTTGTTGATCTTGTTCATCTCGCGACGAAGCTCGGCAATCTGCTTCTTCATCGCGTCCTGAACGTCTTCGGCCTTCACTGTGTCAGCCATGTCGGTTTCCTTTCGGGCAAATTCATGGGCATCCGGGCGGGCAGAATGGCGCGGCTAGAACACCGCGAGGTATTTCAGCATCGAGATGATGCCGATGATGATCACGACGACCTGCGCGATCTGGCGCGTGCGTCCGTCAAGCGGCAGGCGCTGGACGAGATAGAGAATGAGAACGATCACCAGGAAGGTGATCAGGATGCTGATTAAGACGCTTCCGGCCATAAGGGTGTCCCTCGTTGAAAAGTGCAAAACGCACGAGGGGACAACGGCTTGGGCCCCGCTAAGGTTCCATCCCTTGCGAGGCGGGCAGAGAAATGAGGGGACCGGCTACTCGGCCCGCTCGATGCGGATGACCTGCGGCTTCGAGGTCAGGTGGCCATCCTTGGTGACGCCCTCCACGGCCTTGCGCACCGCTGCTTCCGTCGTCTCATGAGTGACGAGGATGACGGTTTTTTGAGCGAGCGCTTCCTTGCCGTCGGCATGCTGGACAATCGATTCCAGCGAGATGTCGTTATCGGCCATGCGCCTGGCAATCGCCGCGAACACGCCGATGCGGTCGTGCACGGTGAGGCGGATGACATAACCGCCGGCGTGGGAGCGCATCTGCGCCTTCTTGTAAGGTCGCAATTCCTTGGCCGGACGCCCGAACACCGGGCCGTGCTGGAAGCCGGGGCGGCTCTTGGCGATGTCGGCGATGTCACCAACCACGGCGGAAGCCGTAGCGTTGCCGCCTGCACCCGGACCTGAAAGCAGCAATTCGCCCAGAATATCCGTCTCGATCGCCACCGCGTTGGTGACGCCGTTGACCTGCGCGATGACCGATGCGGTCGGCACCATGGTCGGGTGAACACGTTGCTCGATGCCGCTTTCGGTGCGCTGGGCGACGCCCAAAAGCTTGATGCGATAGCCAAGCTCGCCGGCGGCGCGAATGTCGGCCTGGGTAATGTTGGAGATGCCCTCCAGATAGATGCTGTCGGCGGCAATCTTCGTGCCGAAGGCAAGGCTGGTCAGGATGGACAGCTTGTGGGCCGTGTCGTTGCCCTCGATGTCGAAGGTCGGATCGGCTTCGGCATAACCGAGGCGCTGCGCGTCCTTGAGGCAATCCTCGAAGGAGAGGCCCTCGGCTTCCATGCGTGTGAGAATGTAGTTGCAGGTTCCGTTCAGGATGCCGAACACGCGCGACACCGTATTGCCGGCCATCGCCTCGCGCATCGTCTTGATGACCGGAATGCCGCCGGCAACCGCCGCCTCGTAATTCAACAGCACGCCGCGCTTTTCCGCCGCCTCTGCCAGCGCCACGCCATGCTTGGCCAAAAGCGCCTTGTTGGCCGTAACGACGTGCCGACCGGCTTCCAGTGCCGCCTTCACGCAGGCCTTCGCAGGGCCCTCATCACCGCCGATCAATTCGACGAAAACGTCGATATCGGCCTTCACGGCCAGTTCCACCGGATCGTCGAACCATTTGGCTGCGCTAAGATCAATGCCGCGGTCTCGCTTGGGATCGCGGGCAGAGACTGCGGTGACCACCACGTCGCGGCCGCACTGGCGGGTCAGTTCGGCGGCCTTGTCCGCCAGAACGCGGACCACGGATGCTCCAACCGTGCCGAGGCCGGCTATGCCAATGCGCAGTGCTTCAGCCATGACTGGCGACGTCCCTCTTAAATCTCGTGGAATGCGGCAAAGCTCTCAGCGGTGCGCGGAGAGCGGAACCACATTGTTGGGTTGCTTCGCGCTCGTGGACAGGAAGCGCTTGATGTTGCGCGCAGCCTGGCGGATGCGATGCTCGTTCTCGACCAGCGCGATGCGTACATATTCATCGCCATGCTCGCCAAAGCCGACGCCGGGAGCCACGGCAACGTCCGCATGCTCTATCAGAAGCTTGGAGAATTCCAGCGAGCCGAGCTGGCGGAACTGCTCCGGGATCGGCGCCCAGGCAAACATCGAAGCCGCCGGCGCCGGGATCGGCCAGCCGGCGCGACCGAAGGCATCGACCATGACATCGCGGCGCTTGTGGTAGACATCACGCACTTCGGCGATGTCCGAACCATCGCCGTTGAGCGCTGCGGTAGCGGCAACCTGGATCGGCGTGAAAGCGCCATAATCGAGATAGGACTTCACGCGGGTGAGCGCCGAAATCAGGCGCTCGTTGCCAACGGCAAAGCCCATGCGCCAGCCGGGCATGGAGAAGGTCTTCGACATCGAGGTGAACTCGACCGCGATATCCATCGCACCCGGAACCTGCAGCACGGAGGGCGGCGGGTTGCCGTCGAAATAGATCTCCGAATAGGCAAGATCGGACAGGATTATGATGTCGTTCTTCTTCGCATAGGCGACGACGTCCTTGTAGAAGTCGAGCGAAGCGACCAGCGCCGTCGGATTGGACGGGTAGTTGAGGATCAGCGCCAGCGGCTTCGGGATGGAGTGGCGCACGCCGCGTTCCAGCGCTGGGATGAAGCCGTCATCGGGCTCGACCTGCATGGAACGGATGACGCCGCCCGACATGATGAAGCCGAAGGCATGGATCGGATAGGTCGGGTTGGGGCACAACACCACGTCGCCGGGCGCGGTGATGGCCTGCGCCATATTGGCGAAGCCTTCCTTGGAGCCTAGCGTTGCAACGACCTGCGTATCCGGGTTCAGCTTCACGCCGAAGCGGCGGGCATAGTAATTGGCCTGAGCGCGGCGCAGGCCGGGAATGCCGCGCGAGGAGGAATAGCGGTGCGTGCGCGGATCGCGCACGACTTCGCACAGCTTGTCGACAATGGCCTTGGGCGTCGGCAGGTCCGGATTGCCCATGCCGAGGTCGATGATGTCGGCGCCGCGCGCACGGGCGCTGGCCTTCAGCCGGTTGACCTGCTCGAAAACGTAGGGCGGAAGGCGGCGAACCTTGTGAAACTCTTCCATGTCAGTTCCAGCAATCGAGTGGCGCGAATTCGGGCGCGATATACCCCTATTTGCAAGTCGGGTCGAGGGCGGGATCGCATTTGCCTTCGATCTCTTTCAACGTGTCCTTGCCGTGGCTCTTGGCCAAGGCATTGAGCGAAGAGCTGTCATCCTTCGCGCCTGAGGCACGGGCAGGATTGCGGGCTGACGCGTTGTCGGCGTTCAAGGCGGCGAGCTTTGCCTTCGCCTCCTCGTCGGTGAACTGGGGAGCGGCCTGCTGGGCCGGAATGTTGAGGTTGGGGAACGTGCCGGTATCGTTCGGGCCGACCATGTTGGGACCGGTGGATGCCGCAGTCGCCGCCGGTGCAGCATCCTCGATGTTGGACGTGGAGCATGCAGCCAGCATGAGCAAGCCGGCCAAAGCCGCGCCGCGGCCAAGAAAGCCCATGCCAAAAAAAACAACCTTTGCGATACTATGTGTCATGTTGCATCCGTGAAAGGCGCGGTAGACCTTGTTGGACCCTATCAGCCGTCTCATGGTACCATGTCAACAAAGGCTTCGGGAGGAACCGCGCGAACCATGTCCGAAAAACCCGGCCAAGGCAAAGCCGAAAGCGAAGCCCCTCCTTCTGCCGACCAGTATCTTGTGAAGGATCCCGAACGCTTCGCACTCAACCTTGCACGCATGGTCGAGCAGGCCGGAAAGGCCGCATCCGCCTGGGTGGAGCCGCGCGAGAAGGGCGAAGTGCGCGACCACGTCGCCGAGCCGGTGGCCGACATGGTCAAGACATTCTCCAAGCTGACGGAGTACTGGCTTTCCGATCCGCAGCGCGCGCTGGAGGCGCAGACGCAGCTTTTCGCCGGATACATGAACGTCTGGGCGAACGCGATTTCCAAGTCCGCCACGCCTGCCGGGACCGAGCCGACGGCCGAATCGATCAAGCCCGAACGTGGCGACAAGCGCTTCCAGGACCCGGAGTGGAGCCGGAACGCCTTTTTCGACTTCCTGAAGCAGGCCTATCTCATCACGTCGCGATGGGCCTCCGACCTTGTCGAGCGCGCCGACGGGCTGGACGAGCACACCCGCCACAAGGCGAGCTTCTATATGAAGCAGGTGTCGAACGCGATTTCGCCGTCCAACTTCATCCTGACCAATCCGGAACTCTTCCGCGAAACCGTCGCGTCCAACGGCGAGAACCTCGTGAAGGGCATGAAGATGCTGGCCGAGGACATTGCCGCCGGCAAGGGCGACCTGAAGCTTCGGCAGGCCGACTATACCAAGTTCGAGATCGGCAAGAACGTCGCCGTGACGCCTGGCAAGGTCGTTGGCCGCAGCGATGTCGCCGAGATCATCCAGTATGCGCCGACCACCGAGAAGGTGCTGAAGCGGCCGCTTCTGATCTGCCCGCCATGGATCAACAAGTTCTACATTCTCGACCTCAACCCGGAAAAGTCGTTCATCCGCTGGGCCATCGAGCAAGGCCATACGGTGTTCGTCATCTCGTGGGTCAACCCGGACGAGCGCCACGGCACCAAGAGCTGGGAAGCCTATATCCGCGAGGGCCTGCAATACGGCCTCGACACGATCGAGAAGGAGACAGGCGAACGCGAGGTCAACGCCATCGGCTATTGCGTCGGCGGCACGCTTCTGGCGGCTGCGCTGGCGCTCCTGGCGCAGGAGGGTGACGAGCGCATCCGCTCCGCCACCTTCTTCACCACGCAGGTCGATTTCACCTATGCAGGCGACCTCAAGGTGTTCGTCGACGAGGACCAGGTTTCCGCCGTCGAACGCTCGATGAACGAGAAGGGCTATCTCGACGGCACCAAGATGGCGACGGCCTTCAACATGCTGCGCTCGGGCGACCTGATCTGGCCCTATGTCGTGAACAACTACATGCGCGGCAAAGACCCCCTGCCCTTCGATCTGCTCTACTGGAATGCCGATTCAACGCGCATGGCGGCCGCAAACCATTCCTTCTACCTGCGCAACTGCTACCTCGAGAACAACCTCTCGCAGGGCCGCATGGAGCTTGCCGGCCGCACCGTATCGCTGGCCGACGTCACCATCCCGGTCTACAACCTCGCCGCGAAGGAAGACCACATCGCGCCGGCGCGCTCGGTGTTTCTCGGCTGCAAATATTTCGGCGGCAAGGTGGACTATGTGATGGCCGGGTCCGGCCACATAGCGGGCGTGATCAACCCGCCGCAGATGAACAAGTACCAGCACTGGACCGGCGGCAAGCCTGTGGGCGATTTCGACGAGTGGTTTGCCAAGGCCAAGGAAACGCCGGGCTCGTGGTGGCCGAACTGGCAAGAGTGGATCGAGGCCCGCGAAGGCACCCGGGTGGCGGCGCGTATTCCGGGCAAGCATTTGAAAGCGCTGGGGGAAGCGCCGGGCACCTATGTGAAGGTGCGCGTGTAACAATCTGTAATCTGTGGTGAGTTGACGGATGGCGCAAAGCAGGTGAAATGGCGGCGTCAACTGTGCAGTAAGCTTATTCTGTCGATATCCGCGCGATTTTCAGTAGCGTTGCTGATTCGACACAGGTCTCGTTTCCAGGCCGGAAACACGATCATCAGGGCGTTGATGTGAACGACAACGCCAGGGAATTGCCGGTCGGAAACCGAGGGGGAATTTGAGTTTGCAGTTTAAGGGATCGCGCCTCGGGAAGGGTGAACGCCGCGCCATTGCGGCGGCTTTGCTATCTGTTCTTCTTGCGTCCTGCACCTCCACGACAGACCCGACGCTTTCGGTTGCGATGCCCGGCTACAACGCCGCAGCGACCGATCTTACCTCTTCAGCCACGCCTGCCGATGCAACCACAGGTGATTCTGTAGCAGCGGCACCTCAGGCCATGATGAGCGGCGAAGGCGACGTCGCCCTGCCCGATCAGGTCGCCTTCATGCCGACGATGAAGCCCGGCGGCGAACAGCAAGCCCCGATGCCGGTTGCCACCGCCGAGGCCGCTACCGCCGCGCCGCAACAACAGGAAGCCGCAACTGCGCCTGCCGCAGCACCTGCGCCGCAGGAAGCTGGCCAGCAGGTTGCCGAAGCCGCGCCTGCGAAGCCGACCGCTACGCCCGAACAAGCCGCGCAGACCGCCGAATTCTATGTGACGGCGACGGAGCCGCCGGTTCAGGAAGCCGCGCCCAAGAAGAAGGGCTTCCTCGCCTCGCTGTTTGGCGCTACGCCCGCTTCCGCCGCTCCCGCGCCGAAGCCGAAGACCATTGCGCCGGTTGAACAGGCCGAACCGGCCAAGCCGATCATCACGCTGGCCTCGACGGAGCCGGCAAAACCGATCATCGCATCGGCCTCGGCCGCGCCTGATACGCACAACTACACCACCGATGCGCTTCCGGGCGTGCGCCAGACGGCGCTGTTCGAAATCAAGCGCAAATCGGGTCTAGACGACGAGAGCGATATCGACCTCAACGAGGAAGAGGATTTCGGTGCCTATCAGGTCGCCTCGGCGGCGGGTCTGGCCCGTCTTGCTCCCAACGGCCTGCTCAAGCAGACCGAGCGCGTCGATGTCGCCTGCCTGAAGCCGTCGCTGGTGCGCGTGCTCAAGACGATCGAAGGCCATTACGGCAAGAAGCTGATGGTGACTTCCGGCTATCGCGACCCGGCCCGCAACCGCCGTGCGCGCGGCGCGAAGAATTCGCTGCACATGTATTGCGCCGCCGCCGATATCCAGGTGCCGGGCGTCAGCAAGTGGGAACTGGCCAACTACCTGCGCTCGATGCCGGGCCGTGGCGGCGTCGGCACCTATTGCCATACCGATTCGGTGCATGTGGACGTGGGCCCCGAGCGCGACTGGAACTGGCGCTGCCGCCGCCGCAAGTAAGCCCTCGCCTCGTATCCACTTTCTCACCGTCAAGCGCCATCACGCGATGGCTCCAGGGTCGTGTGCTGCCCCTTCGCCAACGAAAATCGCGTTTTTCACATCAAAGCCACATCCTGAAAAAAGTTGCGAAATGGCTGGCCGGATGGGGTTGCCCGCTTCGCACAACACAACTATAAACCGCCCTCATCTGAGCGCGCCCATCGTCTAGCGGTCAGGACACCGCCCTTTCACGGCGGTAACAGGGGTTCGATTCCCCTTGGGCGTACCAGATTACTCCAATCCAGAAGTGAGCCGGGCAGTTATGACAGAGGCGGTCGCTTTGCGCCCTCACCTCCGACAATGGCCGGGCTTGAAGCCTGTCCTGCAAGCCGACCCTCGATTGGCGGGGTGAGATTTCGAGGTTTTGCTGCCGCGGATTGATCGGGCGAGCGAGCAAAGGGCGATCGGGCTGCGATCGTTTGCACCCCATCGGCGATGCTCTCCGTCCATGCCCATGCGCTGGCTCGATGCCATCGCTATGGCGGCGGAACATCCGGGGCATCATCACAACAGGGTCCACCCCGGTTACGATGGGGCTATACCGGGCCGGCGATCTGTTTTTCAGCCACCGCCGATGCCATCGAGTAGATGCTCTCCATGGTGGAGAGGCTCGTAATGTCACGTAGCTGGCCCAGTTGCCGGGCACTCATGTCGACGCCAAGTTCGTCCTTCAGCCATTGATGCTCCAGGAGAAGATCATAGCGCCGGAACGTGAACAGCGGTTCGGGCGCGATGCATACTCCGCACAGGTTCCCGATTTCGGAGTTGATCAACCAGGGCGTCTGGCAGCGTCCGAGCGTCTGCATCATCATCAGAACCAGAGTGTCGTTGTCCGACATCATCGAGCGCAAGGCGTCGATGGCGAACGGTGCGGCGAAGCGCGAGGAGAAGGATTTTCGCTCGACGCGATAGCGAAACGATCCGGTCCCGATCGATGTTATCTCCAGTTGGTCTTGCCCTGTCGCCCAACCGTAGCCGTAGGCTGGAACGGTTGCGATGTGGAGCAATCCCAAGGCGGGATTGTTGTGAGGCGACACGCCGCCGTCCACGAACAGGCCAACGGTCTTGCCCTTCACGATCTCGATAAGGTGAGGGTCGAAAAAATGCGGAGCAGCGGTCGAAGCCCGGATGATATTGGCAAGCGAGTAGTGGCGATTGCCAATGTAGCTGCCATCTTCGGGGTCATTCCAGTACGGCGCGAGACTATTGTTGGTCAGAAACCAGACGGCGCCGGTATCGACACGTTTCGTAATGATGGCAAGGCCTGTCTTGAGATCGGGCGTGGCGAGCGTGCGGTCGCCGACTATCCCGAGGAATTCACGTTGCAGGGCCTCCGCGCTGAAGATGGCATGGACCAGCGGGATGCGGTTCCAGGCGCGCCTGAAAACATTGGGCGCAAGCCGGAAATAATGGTCCTTGATCTCGGAAAGTGGTTGTCCGAGCGCAAGGCCGGTCGCGATGATCGATCCGGTGGAGGTGCCGCCGATCAGGTCGAAATGCTCATGCAGTGCGATTGGCCGCCCGTAGTCGAGCCGAAGCTTCTCTTCCAAGCGCTCGAGGAACGCAATCGACGCCACGCCGCGCAATCCGCCGCCATCGAGCGCCAATATGCGTTTCGGCCTATTCGTCATGTCCTTCGCCAATCTGTTTCCGGATCGTCGTGACGCCAATTACCTTTCTCGTCTCGATCTATGACGATGACTTTCTTCCTCATCGCCCGGGCACGTCCGATCGTATCGCCAGCACTGCCGCTGCCCGAATTTCCAGCACCATCATAGACGGCCACGAGTACATCGCAGTTGTCGAGAATGTCGGATGCCTGGCTGCGGTGTGCGTCGAGGCTCGGCCTCATTTGCGAGGTCCGGGCAATTGCCACGCGGGCAATGTCGAGATGAGGTACCCATTCGGGCGTTCCTTCGACCGCGCCTTCTTCCGTAAGATGGACGAGACTGTCCAAGCCCGAACCGTCCTTCCCGATCCTCGAGAACGGAAAAAACAGCAATGGCATTGCGGCACCGAGGCCTGTCCAGGCGTCAACAGCAATGCGGTCCGCACCGGGAGCGTATCCGCTGACAAGGCCGCTTATGGCGCCGCGAGCAAGACGGGCGGCAAAGAAAGTTTCCATGAACTGCGCCAGACCCTGTGGCCCGCTTGTCCGATCAAGATCGCGATGGCCTACGAACCCGAAGATCGGCGCAGGAGAGATCTGCCAATCCCAAAGGGAAGAAACCTCGATAGGCGCGGTCGCTCCCTGTGTGTGCATCTTGGAGGTTGGAGCTGCCAGCGATCCGGCTGTCGCGCCGACGGCATTGGCCAATGCAAGCGCTTCTTTCGAGGGATGCAAAAAGAAGTCAAATCGGATGCGACATAGTCTTGCTGCGAAGCCGGACTTGGCGAGCAGTGCCGAGAAGGCCTCGCGTGCAGTTTCGATGGTGGCATCGAGATTGCCACGGTCGGGCTCGCCGCCGATGACAATACGGAGTTCCGTGGGAGAGTTAACCTCCCCGGAAAACACAGGATCTTGTACGAAACGGCAACGCGGCTCCAGTCTGGGGACGTCTGATCCACTTGAAGGCCTTGCCGTCCTTGTTGCCAGAACGAGGGTGCAAATGCGCTTGGTCCATGCGCTGACAGCCATGTCGCGGCCTCTGTCGCCTTCGACAAGCGTGCGCAAAAGGACAGCGTCCCAGCGTCTGGTCACCGCGTCGAGGTCGGACCAGCCATGCATGTTGTCATGCAGGCGGCGCTCGTCGTTGCGCAGCGACGGATCGGGTTTCGCCGTCATTTTCCAGCCGTCCAGCGCCCGGTCCGCCGTCCAGCGATTGTGTTCGGTAACCGCCACGGCGAGTATCCTCGATGCGCGTTGCGTGCTCTCGACGTCCTGAGCCGCAGTGCCGGGTTTCCACCAGTGCCTTGGCAGCTTGCCGTTCTGCATGACATCGTAGTTCATAATGTTTTCGGTCGCGACATAGGGATCGCGCAGTTCGGCATCGACGGCGGGTATCATCCTGCCGCGGTGCCGCCATTGCCCGCCCAAATCCTCAAACTTCATGACGGCATGGCGGTGAAGCCGCCGATTGGCGTTGCGTTTCGTTTCGGAGAGATCTTCCCAGGGTTCGTCGGAAAACACGAAACTCGGATCTTCCAACCGCATCCTGGTGCCTTGGGCTCGATAGGCTTCGTGCAATTCCCTTGCGATCTGATCCGGGTCGTCGTCGCAAGCCGGCGTGGCGGCCATTGTCGACTCCAGAGCCCCGAACGCCCGGGCAATACCGATCGGATGGGTCGACAACACGGGCGTGTCGCCCTGATGCCCGCTCCAGATTCGAACATGTATCGGTGCTGGCGGAAGTGTCCTCTTTAGAATGGCCATGTGAAGCGCTGCCGCCGCTCGCAGGTTCAACGAATCGTCGCCGGCCGCGAATACCCACGAAGTGGCGGGTCCGTGTTCGGAAAGAATCTGCTTCAGCTTCTCATCCGTCCCGAAATCAATCGTGTCGGCGTCGGCAGCTTCGATGTTGATGATGGCCCTTGCCGTGATGGGCAGCTCCGGCTCGTTGTCGTTTGGAAAAAGCGCCGGTGCCCGGCGCTTGAGCCGGCTGCGGACAAGAGTGGCGTTTCGGTCGAATATCGACACAACTGGCGCCTCGAGCCCGGTTCGCCAGGCGGTAAGTAGAGTTTCCACGGCAACCGACTCGCCCTGGGCGCCACATCCGATAATGACAAGGTGAACGCGCTTCTGCTGTTTTTCGAGCGCCACGCGATCGAAGCGGGCTTGCGCGATCAAGAGCCTTGCAGCTTCGGAAGGCAGAGAAAACCCCTGGACGTTGGTCGCTCCAAGAAAGCCCCTGGGGGCCGTTTCGGGAAGCGTTGCGGCAAGGTCAGGGTCGGACAGGACCACGCGAACGGCATGCTGTGCGCCGCCCAGGCTGGTACGGGCCGAGACGGCTGCATCCAGGGTTTGCATGTCGCTGCCTGCAGCTACGAATACGCAGGACGAGCGCCCGATCTTCACCCGCCGGTGCATGGCGGGATCCGAGGGATCGCCTTCGACGAGCACCACATTGTCCCGCCGGGCTCTTTCGGCAAGAGCCGGGGTGATTTCGTTATGGATTGCGGTGACGAACCTTCCCTGTCGCCACCATTGGTCCAGCTGCGCGACCACCGGCAAGCCGAGCAGCCATCGCCGAAGGCGGCGCCCCAAGGTATCGGGCTGTGCTTTTGCCGTCTGTCGATGTCGGACACGTGTGGCCAGTTCATGTGCAATGGCCTGGCCCACCGGACCGTAGCCCAGAACAATGGCGCGCCGTCGATATCCCAGGATCTGGATGCGCAACAGAAACCGACGAGCGACCCGTGGCGCGAAAAAGGCGATAACGGTCGCCGCAGAAAAGATCAGAGCGGCATATCGCGCGACCTCAAGCGCCAAACCCGTGTCGGCCGCGCTCAGGGGTTGGTCGCAGTCGCGGTTGAACTCGAGGACAAAGAGCTGCGCAGCCCTGTAGAGTGCGTCAGTCAGCCAGCGCAGCCCCTGCCACGTCCAAAGCGTCTCGCGGCCATTCGGAACGACGCAAGGATCATAGAGAAACGCCGAGGCGCCGAATATCAGTACAGCGGCAAATGCCAGATACTTTCCGTATCGCAGCAAGCCGTCGACAAGGCGAACCATTCCCACGCCCCCGTTGCGCGCCTTGCCGATTTAGACACATCATTACCTGCATCGTCCATACATCCTCATGTTTCCCCATTCGGGCGACGTTGATGCGGCTTGTCCTCCAGAAGCACTATGGGCCTCATCCATCGAAGCTGATTTTGAGCGTCTTTTCGCCATTGCGCGGATTCTGCCCTACATGGCACTCTCTTTTGAACAGAGGGTCCAAGGGGGATGGATCAATGAACGAGGTCGTGCAGCGATGGCATTGCGTTCTCGCAGGCAAGGAGCATGGCCCGTTTGATACCGGCCAGCTTCAGGCCCTGATCGCCGAAGGGCGCGCGGGCGACCAGACGCTGGTCTGGTCGGAAGGCATGGCCGGGTGGGTTCCGCTGGCAGACACCGAATTGAAGGCCCTGCTGAAAAGCAAGCCACCAGCACCGCCTCCATTGCAGGCGCCGCCGGCGCTTGCCGCGATCAAGCCCGCCGCACTTCAGCAGCAACCCGCCAGCCCAGCCCAAGCCCAGAACGAGGCAATTGCTCTCGGTTCGGTTGAAAGCATCACGCTGCCCAAGGCAGCACCCGGCAGCACATTTCCCATCGAGCAGTTGCGCGATCCGAATGAGAATTTCTGGCTGAAATTCATCTGGGCAGCCAACATCATCATCCTCGGCATCCCCGCGTTCTTGCTGCTGACCAATCCACGCCTGGTGGGTGCGCTCTTGCTGTTTTCCCTCTATGGCGGGTTTTTTTGGTTGATTACGTGGATAAGCTGGAAGCTTCTCCTTACACGCATCCACGGCAACAGCATTGAAGTTACCAAGGATCAATATCCGCAGATCTACAACGTTATCGCCCGGGCCAGCGATTTCCTTCAGATAGAACGACCTACGGTTTTTGTCCTTCAGGGCGACGGGTTGTTCGAAATGCTGCTGGCCAAACGTTTTACGCGGCGGGGCGTGATTATCATCACATCCGCGATGGTTGACGAATTCGCAGCCAAGCCAACCTCGCGTGAATTCATGATGTTCGTTGGCCGGCAGTTGGGGCATATCAAGGCCGGGCATTTCCATTACTGGTTCCTGAAGGATGTCATCGGCCGGGCGGCCATTTTCTTCCATGGCGCGTGGAAGAGAAGCTGCCACTACACCGCCGACCGGATCGGCCTGCTTGCCGCCGGCGATCTCTATTCCGCGGAACAGGCGCTGCTGATGATCACGGCTGGCACCAAGATTGCGCCCGGAACGGATTTCAATGAGATTGTCGAACAGCGCAGGCGGCTCTACGATTCGGTGTGGGCCTACATCGCGCTCCTGTTCTCTTCCTATCCGTATATGCTCGACCGGATAATCCGGCTGCGCGAATTCGCTCTCAATATCGGCATGAAAGCGCCGGCGGCAGGCGCATTCCCTATCGAGCACTCTCCCTTGAGGGCGGTGCCGATCCTCATCATTCACGGGCACGACCAGGTCGCGCTTTTGGAACTCAAGGATCTGCTCCACAGCAAGTTCCCCAACGTCGCCCTGAAGGTGATGCTGACGGACAATCTGGGCACCATGAGCATGCCGGAGAAGTTCGAGAAGGTCGCCGGGGATATTCGCGGCGCGATCGCGCTGGTTACGCCCGACGACGTCGGCTCTGCAGTAAACCGGCAGGATGCCGCCACCGCACGGGCCAGGCAGAACGTCATCATGGAAATCGGCTTCGTCTGGGGCCGTCTCGGCCGCGACAAGTGCATGTTGATGACCAGAGGCGACCTGGAACTGCCGTCGGATCTGTCAGGTATCGATTTCCAGAAATTCGACAAGAGCCCGCGCGAATGCGTTTTTGAGGTTCACACTTTCCTGAACCACGTGACCGGCGATTGAACCGGTCACTTCTGCTCGCAATAGACCTTTTCCGCAGCCAGGCGCGGCGTCAGCGGCATATGGCAAGCGCCAATGCGAATGCTGGTATTGGCGATGATCTTGCGTAGCAGGATACTGTCATCGCCAGCGCCATAAAGCAGGTCGATATAGGACCGGGGATTGATCGCCCGCACCGAGCACTGCTCGCGGTCCTTGCCGTCGAAAATGCTCATGAACTCTCCCGCCACGATGCGCTTGCACACAATGGCGTTCAACTTGAAGTCGCAGATGTTGTAGTAGTCGATGACGTTTTCATCATAAGAAGACTTGCGCTTTTCGACGCAGCTCATCGCTTCGGTTGTGGGCATTGCCCGCAACGCGTCGGCATACGCGACAACCTCGTCGTCGAGCAGTTTCTTGGCGTCCGGGAAGCCCTGTTCAGCTGCCTGCTTCAGCAGTGACTCTGCCTTCAGCGCATCCTTGTCGGTGCCTTGCGCATTGAAGTACATGAAGCCGGCCATATAGCGGGAATAGGCGTTTCCCGCGCCTGCACCCTTGTTCGCCCACTCCAGCGCCTTTGAGTAGTCCTGCGTGGTTCCCTTGGCGAAGTAGTGGGCTTTGGCAACCTCGGGATATGCTTCGTCCAATCCGGCATTTGCCGCCTTGACCAAATATTCCAGCGCTCGCGCCGGCGCGTAAATCGCCGTATTTTCCATTAGATAGGTGGTGCCGAGGCGAAGAGCGCCCCTCGCGTGGCCCGCAGCATCCGCCTTCTGGAACGCGACAGCGGCTTTGTAGACATTCTCCGGAGCAGTGCGATCCCCGAGGTAGTAGTCGCCAATTACAATCAGCGCTTCGGGGTACTTTTCTCCAGCCTCTTCAAGAAGCGCTATGCCTTTTCTGCGTGCTGCGGCATCCGGTCCATTTTGGAGCAACAGGGAGCCGGCACTGAACTTCCCGGAACTGGACCCGGCTTCGGCTGCTGCGAGCTGATAGCGCAGCGCCTGGGCATCGTCTCGCGGCACCCCGAGGCCCTGCTGATAAATGTAGCCCAAAGCAATGCCGGCCATCTTGTATCCGCCATCGAAGGACTCTTTGGCATTGGCCACCGCTTTTTGAATTTCATCGGTCGTCGGGGTCCCCGCCATCAAAGCGCGGGAGTAGCGGAACTTCAGCTTGGCATCGGCTCCGCCTTCCAACGCGCGCTCGCAGGCATCCACAGCCATTGCCTTGTTGATGTCTGCGAAGGCCACTCCCGGCCCATCGCCCTCGTCCGGGTGGGCAGCGAAGCGGGTGCATTCGGCCACCCATTCCTCATGCGTGGTGCAGCCGGCACCCAACATCGCAACCGTGACGAGAGCCGATGCAATAGCGAGCCGGCGTAAGAGAGCCCGGGTGTTGGCTTCTGAAAGCGATCCGCATGCATTTTGATCCTGCATCGGTGGCCCCTCGTTCCACTATCCCTATCGGTTGATCTTCTCAGGCTGCACGAAGCGCCTTTTCCTCGGCCTGGGCTATCGAACCCACCAGCATTGCAGCGACATAACTGCCGATCGCTTCCAAGGCGTAGCCGGCAACATCCCACCACACGTAAGCCTGCACCTGCGAAAGCGTCTCAGGGGTTTCCGGAAAGATCGCCCCGCTTACGACGGCGAGAAGATTTGAGGCCCAGAACAGCACCCACCATAGCGGAAGGACCAGCGTCGACGCGTGGACGCCGTAGCCGCGGTAGAGGTTTCGCATTGCCTCGTAGGGCTTCCACAGGAAGGCGACCGGAACGAAATACCAGTATACGGCGCCTGCCGGCGTGATGGTCTGGGGGCCACGCAGATGGAAAAGGTTCTCAGTCGAACGGTATTTCCAGAACAGGAAGATTACGGTTACCAGCAAGATGCTGATGCCTGCCATGGCGAGCAGGAAACTATCATTCTCGAAGGTCTTCGAGGTCGCGTACTTCCCGACGATGCCTCCCGGAGCACGCAGGATCTTGATGCCGGTGAAGATCGAGAACGCCGCATAAGCCCAGAGCAGCCAGCAGAGGACCTTGCTCAGCACCCTGTTGTCGCGCAACGGATAGACCTTGGCATCCCCGCTTGCGCCGACAGGCGCGGCTTGCACATGCTGCTGCGGCTCGGCGGCCGGCTTCGGCTCCTGAGCCGGCAGGCGCGGCGGCACGACCGGACCGTCGCCCAGGAGCGGTCGCAGTCCGGTCAGATAAAGCGATGTCCATTCGGCAAGATCGGCAGACCAGACCTTCGTGTGGGCGTCGACGGTACCCGCCGCCAGAAGCCCCTGCACTTGTTCTCTCGTAAAAGGCCCTTTTTGCTCGCCCCCGATGGCACAAAACCACGCTTCGCTTTCGCTCATGCTTCGCCCCAGTCATCCCCAGCGAAACATTTTATGTCCTTTCGCCTGCAGTGTCGTTCAATCAATTCGGATGACTGCATTCCCTGAAAGGATAATCGGACGAGCCGAGGTGGGTTTTCATACGCGGCGCATGATTTCCGCTCCAACTGCGTCGAACTGTGCCGGAGCGATGGCGGCCTCCAGGGAGGGGACCGCGAATATCATATTGCGCCCTGGCATTGCTGCCCCCCGCTGAACGCATATTTCCAAGGTTGCACGCTTCAACAACCCCGGGCCCGGCAAGCGGCTTCGACATCGTCGAGCGTGGCGCACGGCCATTCACGACAGAACTTATTCGCGCGCGAGTTGGAATACCCATACGCTGCTTGTTTGCGTTCCGAGCAGAGGCATGTAGGCGATCGTGTCCCTTTCGGCGTCGCCCGTAACGCGACCGACAGCGCGAGCTGGGCCAACAAAGGCGAGCACGTTGGAACTCTCGGTCTTCGTCCGGTAACCGAAAGTTTCCTGCTCGGGGTTGGTCGAGCGTTGGCCGATGTATGTCGGATCACCCTTTGGGGGATCGGCTAGAGCGGGACTGGAAAGTATCGCTACAGCAGCAAGTGCAATAGTCGAGAATGCGAGCGTGTTCATGGCTGCTCCTCCATTAGCGTGATGTTGAGATCGGTTCGGACATCCACGTTGCCTGTCCGAACGTGGACATGATCGACGATCCGCTGCCGCCAGTCCTGAAACCCGTCCGAAATGATCCCAAAATTTTTCGGAAAGCGGTATACTGGAGCATGGTGGCTCAGCGCTTCGCCTTTGGCCCTTTTGTGCTCGATATTGGACGAGATGGTCTATTCGAACACGGCCTTCCCGTCCCTTTGGGAAGCAAGCCGCTGGCGCTGCTGCGGGCTCTCGCCGAAGCGCGAGGGCAAGTGGTGGCAAAGTCCACCTTGATGGATGCAGCCTGGCCAAATTCGTTCGTCGAGGAAAGCAATCTTACGGTCCAGATCGCTGCGCTGCGAAGACGGCTGCAGGTTGCGCCCGGTGGTGAAGAGTGGATCGCGACCTTTCCCAGGGTCGGCTATCGGTTCGCTGGGCCACTCGTGGTTGAAGAGGATGGGGCTGCGGCCATTCACGACCAGCCCCCGAACAGCGAGTCTAAATCTACGGTTTTGGCCGGTGAGCAAGTAACCGACGCCCTCGCCGAGGCTGCGTTCACCGATCGCACGCTGGCTGAGCCGACTGCTGAAGACAATGGCAGCGCCTCGACCAGCACCGCCCCTCGAAGGTGGCAAGGGCGAGCAATCGCTGCGGCGATGCTTGTGCTTGTCGGTATGGCCGGCACCGTGGGCTGGCTCAGTTCGTGGGAACCGGTTTCTGCGCCGCGCCTGCCACTGCCGGACAAGCCGTCGATTGTTGTGCTCCCGTTCATCAACCTGACCTACGATCGAACCGACGAGTATTTCACCGACGGCATTGCCGACGATCTGATTACGGACTTGTCTCGTGTCTCGGGCTTGTTCGTGATCGCCCGAAACTCGACCTTTGCCTACAAGGGCAAGGCGACCGAAATTCGCGACGTCGCCCAGGAACTTGGCGTGCGCTATGTGCTTCAAGGCAGCGTGCAGCGCGCGGGTAACCGGGTTCGCATCAATGTCCACCTTATGGATGCCATGACGGGCGGCCAGCGATGGGCCGAGCGCTATGATGAATCACTGGTCGACATATTTGCGCTACAGGACAAAGTGACAAACGCCATCGTCGACACTCTGGCGCTGGAGCTGACCGAAGCGGAGCGGGCCGTCCTGCGTCAGACGGAAACCAGCGTGCCCGCAGCCTACGATGCATTCCTGCATGGCTGGGAGCACTACAGGCGCACCACCCCTGAGGACTATGCGGCCGCAGTTCCCTACTTCGAGGCCGCAATCGAGCTGGACCCGAACTACGGGCGTGCGTATGCCGCGATGGCGCTTGTCTACGCACAGACCTTCGTTGCGCGTTGGAACCACAGGCTGGGGCTTCCAGATACTGAAGCGCAGACACGCGCCTGGCACTATCTTCGGGCAGCGGACAAGCACCCGACTGCTTTGGCACGCCAAGTGGCGGGCATCATGCTCCAAGTGAACCGAAAGCACGGCCAAGCTCTTGACGAACTCAAGGAAGCAATTGCACTCGACCCCGGAGAGCCTTGGAACTATGCGGTAATGTCGTGGATACTGACGTCTGCCGGAAGGTCTATGGAGGCGGTAGGCCATATCCAAACAGCCATGCGGCTCGACCCGCATTCTCCGCCCTACTTCTTCTTCGTTCTCGGACTGGCCCAGTTCAGCCGGGGTCAATTCGCGGAAGCGGCAACGTCTTTGGAGCGGGTTGTCCAATTCAGTCCCGACGCGGAGTGCCTACTGTTGCTGGCATCTGCCTATGCGCATCTTGGCCGCCACAAGGATGCACTGTCCGCAGTGGCACGGTTCAACGATACCCGGCTGAGGCATGGCGACGTTCCAGTTACCATGGCGAATGCGCCGACCTTTGACTACACAAGGTGGGCCGACCTCAAGCGCCTTCGTGATGGACTGGATCTGGCGGGTGTACCCAAATCCGAGGCGGGCAATGGGTTCGTTGCCATGAACAGGCTGAGCGCCGATGTTGTGCGCGAACTGTTCCTCGGTCACAGGCTGCACGGGCGGACCGCGGCGACCGGCGAGGAACACGCCGCCTCAATCACTGCAGAAGGCACGGTCACATTGTCGGGGGACTGGGGCTCAGTCATCAATGGCAAGGTCGAGGCCGACGATGCGGGGGTCTGCTACGTCTGGTCAGGTGGCGTAAGATTTTGCGGGACCGTAGTCCGCAATCCCAAGGGCACGAGAGCCACAGAAACTGAACTGATCTGGATCGACGCGCGCGGTGCGTTCCCGTTCTCACAAGTTGAGTGAATGGCTGCCTTGCCGAGCGAGACTTTGACCCCGATACGCCCGCCGCTGCCTGCCGCGCCATTTCTTCAAGCGACGAAAGCGCAGCGCGATGCCTGACGCCAGACTACGACAAATGGTATTGTCGCCGAGCCGTCCTTGATCGAAGAGGGGTTGCCTCGATGGATGACTGGAGCATCGGGAATATCCGGGTAACCAGAATTCTGGAGATGTGCGACCCCTTGCGGACGCCGTCGCAATGGTTCCCCGACTGCACGGACGAAGCGCTCGAACCGCATCTCCATTGGCTCATACCGCGATCTATTTCGGCTGCAAGCGGCCGTATTGTTCTCCCTATCCAGAGTTTCCTCGTTCGCACCGCACGCCATACCATTCTGGTCGATGGTTGCATCGGCAACGACAAGACGATCGCGGACTTCCCGCATTGGAATTGCCGTAATGACGGCACCTTCTTGAGGCGGTTGGCGGCTGCGGGGGTTGCGCCTGAAGAGATCGACTATGTGTTGTGCACTCATCTGCATGTCGACCACTGCGGCTGGAACACACGACTGGTGGATGGGCGCTGGGTGCCAACGTTCCCGAACGCCCGCTACGTCATTGCGCGGCGCGAATTGGAGGCTGCACAAGCGGCCTCGGGCGATGCCACACGGACCTACGAGGAAAATGTCTTGCCAATCGTCGAGGCTGGTCGGGCCGTGCTTGTCGATATGGACCATGAACTTGATGGCGAAGTGTGGCTGGAGCCGACGCCTGGCCACACTCCGGGGCACGTCGCCATAGGACTGAGATCGCAGGGCGTAGGGGCTGTATTTTCCGGCGACCTCATGCATTGGCCGATGCAATGCATTTACCCCAACTGGAATTTTCGGTGGGACACGGACCCTGAGTTAGCCCGCCGGACAAGGTGGGCGTTCCTGGAAGCTTGCTCGGACAATGGCCGCATCGTCATGACGTCGCATTTTCCGCTGCCTTCGGTGGGCACCATCTCGCGACGCCATTCGTCATTCTGGTTCGACGACTATCGGCCGGGGTAGCCAGGAGAGAAATCGAGCTACAGCCAAGTGTCTGAGCAATGACGAACGATGGCGTATGGTGGCGCAAGCCACACTGATTTTTCAAAAGTCGTTCGAATTCGCACCCTGAGCGAATATTCCTTTTGCTCGCGCCAGCTCTACGCTCGCCGGGCAAGTGCCGGGTCAGGCATTTCCGAAGGGTCCGGTTCTTTCACCTTCCAGCGGATGGGCGAGAACAACCGGCTGGTTCCCGCAACCACCCAATCACCGGTAACAGGCGGGACGAACGGCGTTCCGTCTATTGTGACGGCAATGCGCCGACTGGCCTGCATCCATTGGATCGCCACTTCCGGGCTGTGCGTGTTGCGCTGACCAATGATGACAGTCCCATCGCGGGGGGCATTTTTCATTGCTTGCCAATCGGTCATGACGCATTCCTGAATAGTTGCTTGTTACAGTCAACTTTAAATCGACAATCGATGGCCCGCGCATCGATAGTTTGGCTTAGGCCGCCGCATGTTTTCAGGGAAACGTGACAAACTGTATGTGAATTGCCTCACACAGCGGGAGTAAAACCCGGACGACGAGCTTCCCCATATGGAAATGCGAACGGGAAACGCAAACGCGTTTCTGTTTGATGCCGAGCAAGGCTCGCAGCGGCGGATGAGGTTACGGATTGCCTCACGCTGAAGAAGGAAGCTCGCATGTACAAGCACATTCTCATTGCGACCGATGGCTCCGAACTTGCCCACAGGGGCCTTGAACAAGGCTTGAAGCTCGCCAAGCCGCTGAATGCGAAAGTCACCGTGCTGACAGTTTCCGAACCGCTGCGCCGGGAGATGGCAAGTGCGGCCCGGCTTGGCGGCGTCGATGACCCGGTCGTACGCTACGACCAGCAGATAGACGCGCTGATGAAAGCCAGGTTCGAATTCATCGAAGGCCGATCAGCCGAGCACGAGATGGATGTCGATCTCGTGCACGAAATAGACAATTCTCCGGCCGAAGCCATCCTGAGGCTCGCCAGGATCAAGGGCTGCGACCTGATCGTCATGGCGTCCCATGGCAGGCGCGGCCTCGGCAGGCTTCTGCTTGGAAGCCAGACTGCGGAAGTCACCCACAGCTCAACCGTTCCGGTGCTGGTCGTCCGCTAACTCTTGCCGCATTGGCACGCGTGGCCTTCCAGCGGACTATGCACCGCACACAAGCTGAGGAGTACCGATGTACGCCCATATTCTCATTCCGACCGACGGCTCAGAGGTCGCGCAGACCGGCATCAACCAGGGGCTGGCGCTGGCGAAGAAGCATGGCAGCAAGGTCACAGCCGTGACGGTGACCGAACCGCTGGGCGGCCAATTCGCGTTCGCCTCCGACCTTTGGGCACCGAGCGAAAGCGAGATCGCCACCTATGACGACGCGCAGAACAAGATCGCCGAACGCATTCTCGCGCAGGTAAAAGCCAAGGCGGAAAATTTGGGCGTAGCTATCGAGACAATCCACGTTCCGTGGCGCCTGGCAGCCCGGGCACTGGTGGAGACGGCCGAGGCGAAGGGCTGCACCCTCATTGTCATGTCATCGCACGGACGTACGGGATTTGGTCGGGTGATGTTGGGAAGCCAGACTGCGGAAGTGCTGGCAACGACCAAATTGCCGGTCCTCGTCGCAAGATAGAAGCGACCGCCAACGCCGTTGCCTACGTGATTTTCCGGGATCGAGCACCTTGGCGCTGACGCCAATGCTAAAAAGGGCCGGCGAAGCCACTGTGCAATAGCCGGGGGAACCCCACACGCCGACCCTCTGCGGCAATGGGAACTGCCGCAACGTCACCCTAGTTGTGGAAATCCGCGATTACAACCCGGAATGCTCAGAACGCGGAATTGACTGCAAGTCGCCCAATGGCCGAGCGCCCCGGGACCACGCTGACTTGACCCGCTCGCCTACTGCCCCATGTCATAGGGATGAGCGATGACGACCTGAGATACAGGTGCATCGAAGAAGACGATGGCACCGTTACCGTCTGGGACAATACGCTGAGCGCCCCTGCGCATCTTGCGGGCCAGGAATTGAGCCATCGTCCACAGCAACGCGCCGAAACGGCTTGCGCCATTCTCAACAGGATCGAGCATTCGGATTTTGAGCGCAGGATCGGGTGAGGATGCGGAAATTAGCGGTGGCCGATTTGGCATCGCCGCCCATGCATGCGCTGCGATCGTTGGATCTCCCCCAACATCGCCAAGAAACCATGCCCAGGTTGAGCCGGCGCAAGCAACTGCCTGTTGCGCCATGTTAATTTGGCCAATCTTCAGAACGAAAATGGAGAACAATTGAAAATGTACACTCATATTTTGATCGCAGACGATGGCTCGACCATTTCAAAAAGCGGTGTCGAGCACGGGCTTTCTCTCGCAAAGGCATTGAATGCCAAAGCCTCGATAGTTCTGGTTACAAGACCATTTCCGATGGAAGGCATGGTCGATGTCACCGGATGGGTCGCCGGCGAAAACGACAAGATCCGCTATGAAGCCAGCCAGAAGGAGTTTGCCGAGACCGTGTTCGCCGAGGCACGCAAGCTGGCGGAGAAAATCGGCGTGAAAGCAGACTATGTGATCGCATCCGACCATTCGCCTGCGGAAGGCATAATTGAGACGGCCAAGAAGCTTGGCAGCGACGTGATCGTGATGGCATCGCATGGCCGCAGGGGCGTCGGCCGGCTGCTATTGGGCAGCCAGACCGCCGAAGTCGTCCAAAGCACGACGCTTCCTGTGCTGGTGGTGCGCTGACCTTTCTGATCAGCACCGGTCAAAGCCGCCTCCCACCGCTTTGACCGGGCCGGCCGGTTCCTACCTTTCAGTCAGCAAATCATGCAGGGCGAGGGCGACGACCTTGGTTGCAAGGGCGAGGTCGTCGATCTTGAGCTTTTCGTCGGCGCGGTGGGCGTTGGCTTCCAGCATGGTGCGGGGGCCTGCGCCATAAAGCACCGTCGGAATGCCAGCGTTGCAGTAGTGACGCGCGTCCGTATAGAGCGGCACGCCGTGTGCCTGGATAGCTTCACCGGTCAATGCCGACGCATGACGTTGTAGCGCGCTTGCCAGCGCCTCGCCACCGGCGATCGGCTTCAGGGGATTTGCCAGCATGAGCTGGCGCACGTTGCAGTCGATGCCAGGCATCTCACGCGCTGATTTCTCGATAAAGGCGATCAGGTCGCGCGCCACTTCCGGCCCGTTCTCTTCCGGGATCATGCGGCGGTCGACACGCATGGTGATCTTGTCCGGCACGACGTTGGTGTTGATGCCGCCCGAGATGAGGCCGACCACCATGGAAGGAATGGTGATGCCATTGACCGAGGATTTCTGGCTAGCGAAGCCAGCACGCAGCGAATAGAGCCGGTTCAGGATGTGGGTTGCGGCTTCGAGCGCATCCACGCCCGTTTCAGGGCGGGCCGCGTGCGCCGACCTGCCGCGCACCTCGACATCGAGATGCAGGCAGCCGTTGTGGGCGGTGACCACGCCATAGGACAGGCCGGCGCAGATGACATAGTCCGGCTTGGTCAGGCCCTGCTGCAACAGAAGCAGCGGGCCGATATCGCCGCCGACCTCCTCGTCATAAGTCAGGTGGATTTCGATGGTTCCGTTAAGCTTCTCGCCAAGCGACATCAGGGCAAGCAGGGCATAGGCATAGCTGACGAAGTCGGACTTCGAAGTGGCCACGCCGCGGCCGTACATCCAGCCATCCTTGATGACCGCGCCATATGGATCGACGGTCCAGCCCTCGCCCGGCGCAACCACGTCGCCATGCGCATTCAGCGCAATCGTCGGGCCGGGACCGAAGCGGTGGCGCACGATCAGATTGCTGGCGCTGATCATGCCGACCTTCTCGACCAGGTCCTGCGGAACCCTGTGGCGCTCGACCTCAAAACCAAGCGCCTCATAGAGCTCGGCGGCCCGGTCGGCGTGCGGCTGGCAGTCGCCCGGCGGGTTGTCGGATGCGACCTTTACCAGTTCTGCCAGCATGCGAACCTGGTCGTCGCGATGCGCTGCGATGAAATCGATGAGACGGCTTTCAGCTCCGTTGACCGAAGGCGAAGCAACTGGGCTGGAAGTCATTATCGGTTCCCTTGAAAGTTTTCGATGAAATGGAGGAGCGTCGAGGCGCCGGCGGCAACGTCGCCTGCGGTCACGGACTCCTCAGGCGAATGGCTGATGCCGTCCTTGCAGCGCACGAAGATCATGCCGATGCCGGTGAGCTGGCTCATCGCCATGCCGTCGTGGCCGGCACCGCTTGGCAGGAGAATTGGTTCGCTGCCCGTGCTTGTCGCAGCGGCCTGCAATCGGCTGACGAAATCCGGCGCGCAGGGACAGGATTTTAGATCGAGGATAACCTCCACCTTGGCGGTGACGCCGCGCCTTGCCGCGATCTCTTGGACGGCTTTCTCGACCTCGGCGAAGGCTGCCTTGCGGACCTCGTCCTTCTGCGAGCGAAGGTCGATGGAGAAGGAGACAGAGCCTGGAATGACGTTGATCAATCCGGGTTCTGCCTTGATGAAGCCGACCGTACCGACGGTGTTGTCGTGGGAGGATGCAATACGTTCGACTGCCAACGCGATTTCACTTGCCGCAAGCAACGGGTCCTTGCGCATGCCCATGGGCACGGTACCGGCATGGTTTGCCGCCCCCTTGATCTCGACCATGGCGCGGGTCTGGCCGCTGATGGCGGTTACCACGCCGACAGGCAGGTTCTTTGCCTGGAGCACGGGCCCCTGTTCGATGTGGAGTTCGACATAGCCGATGACGTCGCGCGGATTGCGCGCCGCTTCAGGAATGCGGGTGGGGTCGAGGCCGAACGCCGAAAGTGCGTCTCTGAGCGTGAGGCCGGTGTCGTCCTTTGCATTGAGCAGGTCATCGCCATACTGGCCGGTAATGGCCCGGCTGCCGGCCAGCGTCGTCCTGAAACGGGTGCCTTCTTCATCGCCGAACGCGATCACCTCAATGCCGAACGGGAGACGCTTGCCGCGCGCGTTAAGCGCTGCGACGCAATCCAGCGAGGTGATCACGCCGAGTGGCCCATCGTAGCGCCCGGCATTGATGACGCTGTCCATATGCGAACCGGTGATCAGATATGGCCCGCCGCCGCCTTGCGCATGATAGCGCCCGACAACGTTGCCGACTTCGTCGATGTGGGCATCCATGCCGGCCTCACCCATCCAGCCAACAAGCGTTTCGGCGGCCATGCGGTGCTGCGGCGTCAGGTAGAGGCGCGTAACCCCCTCGCCCGGCTCGCTGATGCGGCCAAGCTCGTCGCAGCGCGCAAGGATGCGTTTACCCGCATCAGGTTCATCCATGTAGGATGCCATCGACCGTCTCCCGGATGCCTTGCTTCTCAGTCTTGAGGCGCGTGGTGCTTGTGCCAGTGGCGAGCGATCTCGTCGCGGCGGCATATCCAGACGCCCTCGTGCTTTTGCACGTAGTCCAGGAAGCGCAGGAACGACGCCCAGCGGCCGGGACGCCCGACGATGCGCAGGTGCAATCCTGCCGACATCATGCGCGGCGTGCGGTCGCTCTCGCGGTAGAGCACGTCGAAAGTGTCTTTCAGATAGGCGAAATACTGGTCGCCCGAGTTGAACCCAGCGGTTGCGACGAAGCGCATGTCGTTGGCTTCGAGGGTATAGGGGATGCGCAGGTGGTTCTTGCCGCTCACCTTCTCCCAATATGGCAGATCGTCAGCGTAGGTGTCGGCGTCGTAGAGGAAGCCGCCCTCCTCCACCACCAGATTGAGCGTATTGGGGCTGCAACGGCCGGTGTACCATCCGACCGGGCGCTCGCCGGTGATGCGCTTGATGGTGTCGATGGCGAGCTTCATGTGGGCGCGTTCGGTGTCCTCGCCCATCCACTGGTGGTCTATCCATTTCCAGCCGTGGCTGGCGATCTCGTGGCCCAACGAATGCATGATCTTGCCGGCTTCGGGGTAGTGCTCCAGCGCCAGGCCGTTGGCGAGCACGGTGGTGTTGATGCCGCGCGCCTTGAACTCGTCGAAGATGCGCCAGAAGGCGACGCGCGTGCCGTATTCGTAGAGCGATTCCATGTTCATGTTGCGCACGCCGAACAGTTGCGGCGCGCCCATGATGTCGGAAATGAAGTTCTCGGAATGCGCATCGCCGTGCAGGATGCAGTTCTCCGAGCCTTCCTCGAAGGCGACGATGAACTGAAGCGCCAGCTTCGCCCCGTTCGGCCAGTTCGCCTGCGGAGGCGTCCGGCCATAACCAACCATGTCACGCGGGTAAGTCATTGTCGTATCCTCCCATGCGGCCGACACGCCTCACGTTGCGCCAGCCCTTGAACATTGCTCGACCACCGCGTCGGCCAATTGCACATTGTCGAACTTGCTGGGCAACCCTGTCCATGGCAAGCAGAGCCTCCCCTAAGGCGCATCGCTCGGAAACCGAGCCATATTGGCCGAAGCAAGCCACACACCGAGCCGTCAACTGACCGAACCGCAATCAATACTAATTGATCTAACATACTTGTTAGTATTGCATCAGTATTGATTTACATAATTCGGTTCAATTAAATACATTCAAATCAAATACGTCTCTTGTGCTTCAGTGCTATTGAGCGTAGGGTTTTCACAACAATGGTGTCAATTATTTCATTGACATGGTGTCAAAGTAACGGGGGCAGCAATGTGGACGCCGGAGCTTAAGAAGGGCGCGGGCCCTATCTACCTTGCTATTTGCGACGCAATTGCCCGCGACATCACGGACGGAAGATTGCAGCCAAGCGAAAGGCTGCCGCCTCATCGTGATTTGGCTTACCGGCTCGACGTTACCGTCGGCACCGTCGCAAGAGCATATGCAGAAGCGGCTGAGCGTGGCCTGGTCGTCGGAGAGGTCGGGCGCGGCACTTTCGTCAACGATTTCGGCAATGATCGCGACAACATCACCCGGCTCACCGTACCTGAAAGGCCGCAGCCGGAGGTCATAGACCTTGGGCTCAATCTGTCGGCAATTGGCGAAGCCGAAGAGATATTGCGGGCGACGCTAAAGGACATGACGCGCTCCAGCTCGCTGGATTCGCTGCTGACCTACCAACCCAGCGCCGGCATGCTGTCGCACAGGGCCGTTGCCGCGCAATGGCTTAGCCGCATTGGCGTTCGCGCTCATCCCGATAATGTCATCATCTGCAATGGCGGCCAGCACGGACTGATGCTGGCGATGATGGCACTCGCCAGCCATGGCGAGTCCGTCGCCACCGAGGCACTCACTTACCCCGGCGCGAGGGCCATCGCACACCAGCTCGGCATAAATCTCAGCGCCTTGCCTATGGATAAGGAGGGTATCGACCCGGCAACATTGCGAGAAATGTGCGAAACGAGGAAGCCGAAGGCGCTTTACTGCATGCCCGTGCTGCAAAACCCGACGACGATAACGATGTCGGAGAGCCGGATGCGCGAGATTGCGCAGATTGTCGATGACTATGGGCTCTACATCATTGAAGACGACGTATACGGCTTTCTGGCCGAGGATAGGCCACCGCCCTTTGCTGCGATCCTGCCCGAGAGAACGATCTACCTCACCAGCGCATCAAAGAGCATGGCGCCCGGCTTGCGCATCGGCTTTCTCGCCGTGCCACCGAAACTAAGCCGGTCCGTCCAGGAAATCGTGACAATGAGCAACTGGATGTCGGCCCCTTTCATGGCCGCGGTCGCAACCAGTTGGATCGTCAACGACCATGCCGACAAGATGATCGCCTGGCATCGCCAGCAGGCGCGTGAACGTCAGGATCTGGCGTCCCAGATTCTCGGCTCCTACTTTCACCGTTCCTCGATCCCTTGTTATCATCTGTGGCTGCAGCTGCCGGAACCCTGGCGCATGGACTCGTTCTCGGCATCGGCATTGCGCGAAGGCGTGCGGGTGATTACGGCTGATGCGTTCTCGGTGAAGCGGGACCACGCGCCACATGCGGTCAGGCTCTGCCTCGGCGCTGCGCATTCACTGCCTGATATAGCCATGGGACTGGACAGGCTTGTCGGGCTTCTTGAATCGCGGCCTCGCCCACATATGGACCTGCAGTCCATCGGCTACTTGTAAAAGGCCGATTTAGACTTTGCAGCGCTCAGTATCTCTTATTTGTCTTCGCGTTCAGCGTCGTATCTGAGTCAGCATTTTTGCGAAATTGCTTGGGTGTCAATGTATTCGTTGACACTAAGATAACTGCAAATACGATGCAGATGTAGAGGTGCAATAAGATCAAATGACATAAAGAATGCACCTCCCGAGCAGTCGGAAGCTCGCGCGCCCGGAGGGGTCCGCACAATGGAGGTAATGTCATGAACTCGAAGTTCGGGTCGATCCCGCTTGTCTCGCGCAGGCTGCTTCTTTCGGCAGTCGGCGCGCTCTTGACCGCAACCATGCTGGCCGCGCCAACGCCCGCGCTGGCTGAAGCCCGCGACAGCGTCACCATCGGCGTGCGCGAAGACATTCCGGGCCTCGACCCGACGATCCGCCAGGGCACTATCATTAGCCTCGTTACACTCGGGAACGTTTTCGAAGGTCTGACGCGCTTCAACGAAGACGGATCGCTGTCGCCTGGCCTTGCGAAGAGCTGGGAAATCTCGCCCGACGGCAAGACCTACACCTTCAAGCTGGTCGAGGGTGCAAAGTTCTCCGACGGCAGCGACTTCGATGCAGCTGACGTCAAATGGACCTTCGAGCGCAATGGCGGCGCCGACAGCACCAATCCGGAAAAGGCTTATTTCGCCTTGATGGAAAAGATCGAGACGCCGGATGCGAACACGGTGGTGCTGCACCTGTCGGAGCCGAATTCGCTGCTCTTGCAGAAGCTCGCCTGGGGTGTGTCGGCCATCGTCGCGCAGGAAACAGCAGCGGACAACGCCGCCAATCCGGTCGGCACCGGTCCGTTCAAGCTCAAGACCTGGGATCGCGGCGCTGCCGTCACGCTGACGCGCAACGATCTTTACCGCGAGCCTGCTCGGGTGAAGCTCAACACGGTCGTGTTCAAGCTGGTAGAGGATCCGTCGGCGCAGGTGGCTGCGGTGCAGGCTGGCGATGTCGATTTCTTCCCGCTGTTTTCCTCGCCGGAAAGCCTCGAGCAGTTCAAGTCCAATCCCGATCTGGTCGTTATGGATGGCGCTTCGGAATTCGAGGTCATCATGGGGCTGAACAGCCGCCGCAAGCCATTCGACAACGTGCTGGTTCGGCGGGCCCTGGCCAAGGCAATCGACCGCCAGGCGGTGGTTGACGGTGCCGAATATGGCTACGGCAAGCCGATTGGCGCGCATTTCTCGACCAATCACCCGGCCTATGTCGATATGACAGCGGTGAACGCCTACGACCCCGAAGCTGCGAAAGCCTTGCTTGCCGAAGCGGGGTACCCGGAAGGGTTCGAGACCACGATCAAGGTTCCGCCCCAAGGGCCGTTCGTGCGCAGCGCCGAGATCGTCGCCGCCTATTTCGAGCAGGTCGGCGTCACGCTGAAGATCGAGAAGGTCCAGTGGCCGCAATGGCTGGAGCAGGTGTTCCAGAACCACAGCTACGACATCTCCATCGTCGACCATGTGTCGCCCATGGACTTCGACGTCTACGCAAATCCCAACTTCTTTTTCGGCTACGACAGCCCGGAATTCCAGGCGATCTGGCAGGAGATCAAGGCGGCGCCAACCGAAGAACAGCAGACGGCCGCCTTCCACAAGATGCAAGACTTCCTCGCCAAGGATGTCCCTGCCCTCTTCCTCTACCAGGCGCGCAACATTTCCATCGCACGCAAGGGCCTTACGGGCCTGTGGAAGAGCATGCCAACCTTCAAGGCTGACATGACTGAAGTGTACTGGGCAGACTAAGATCATCGGCGGCGACCGCAGGAAAGCGTATCCTGCGGTCGCCTATTTTTCAGACCGTGCATGGAGTGCCGCAGCTTATGACATCGAGCCTGATTTTTGGGAAATACGTCGTCTGTCGCGTCGAAGGGCGCGACGAGCCGATTGTTGTGGCGGACGGCGCCATTTTCCAGCGCGACGGCAAGATTGTCGAAGTCGGCAAGAAGGCCGATCTGCTGGCCCGTCACCGGCCTGACGAAACCATCGGCTCCGACCGGCACGTCATCGTGCCGGGGTTCGTAAACGGGCACCATCATATGGGTGTCACGCCGACCCAGCACGGAGCGCCCGATGTCGCGCTCGAGCTGTGGATCGCCAAACTGATGGCAAAACGCACCATCGATCCCTATCTCGACACGCTCTATTCGGCCTTCGAGATGATCGGCTCAGGCATCACCACCGTCCAGCACATCCAGTACGGCGTTCCCGGCCCGGTCGAGAACATTTACAATGTGGCCAACGAGGTGCTGCGTGCCTATCGCGACATCGGCATGCGCGCTTCCTATTCGTATGTCATCATGGATCAGAACCGGCTTCTCCATCAGGACGATGCCCTTTTCGCCGCCAGCCTACCAAAGCCGTTGGGCGAGAAGCTGGTGCAATTCACGGCAGGCAACGCGATTTCGCTGGAAGACAACTTTACGCTCTTCAAGGCGCTCCACGAGAAATATGCATCGGACGACAGGCTGAAGATCCAGCTTTCGCCGGCCAACCTGCATTGGATGAGTGACGAAGCGCTGGCGAGGGCCAACGAGGTCTCCGAAGCCTACGACGTGCCGATGCACCTGCATCTGCTGGAGACCAAGTACCAACGCGAATATGCGCTAAAGCGCACGGGCAGATCTGCCGTAGAGCATATCGAAGCGCTCGGGCTGCTCGGACCACGCCTTACGCTCGGGCACGCCGTGTGGCTGAGCGAATCCGACATCGAGCGCGTTGCCGGCACAGGCTGCCGGATCTGCAACAATGTCAGCTCGAACCTGAGAATCCGCAGCGGCATCGCCCCCGTCAATCACTTCGCCCGGCACGGTATTCCGGTTTGCGTCGGCATCGACGAAGCCGGCATCAACGACGACCGCGACATGCTGCAGGAAATGCGCATGGTGCTGAACATCCATCGTACGCCAGGCATGGACGATGTGCCGCCGACCTCGGGCGAAGTCCTGCGCATGGCGACCGAACACGGCGCGGCGACCACGCCTTTCGGTGACCGGATCGGCACGCTTGAGCCCGGCAAGGCGGCAGACTGCGTGCTGCTCGACTGGGACAGCATCGCCTATCCATATCTCGATGACGAGGTGCCGCTGGTCGATGCGATCCTGAAGCGCGCGACGACACGCTCTGTCGATTCGGTCGTAGTCGCGGGCGAAGCGATCTGGCGAAATGGGCAATCCACCCGGCTCGACCGGACGGAAATCCTCAAGGAGTTGGCGCAAAATGCGCGCCAGCCCCTCACCGCCGGCGAGCTCGAATTCAAGGACGTGGCACGCCAGGTGTTCGACCACGTCAAGGGTTTCTACAGCCGGTACGAGTGCAACGCGGCTGACGAGCCATACCGCTATAACGACTTGCGCCCGCTCCCCGCTGCGCGCCGGTCCACGGGCACCTGAGAGGTAACGGAGATGATCGCATTCCTGCTACGCCGAATTGCGACTTTCCTGGCAACGCTGGCCATCGCTTCGGTGGTCATCTTTGCCGCGCTCGAACTGCTTCCGGGCGACCCAGCCCAGATCATGCTGGGCATCGATGCGCCTCCTGATGCGCTGGAGGCGCTGCAGAAGAAACTCGGCGTCGATCGTCCGGTGGTAGAGCGCTACTTCACTTGGATCGGCGGACTCGTCGTTGGCGACATGGGCGAGAGTTTCACCTATGTCATGCCCGTCAGCGACCTGATCATGACCCGATTGGGGGTGACGCTGCCGCTGGCGCTGCTTGCCGCCTTGATCAGCGTGGTAATCGGCGTGCCGGTCGGCCTCTATGCAGCCGCTAACCACAAGACCCCTCGCGACTATGGCGTGATGATCTTCGGCCAGCTTGGCATCGCCATACCGAATTTCTGGTTCGCCATCCTGCTGGTGCTCGTCTTTTCGATCTATCTTGGCTGGTTCCCGGCAGGCGGCTTCCCCGGCTGGGACGCAGGCTTCTGGCCGGCTATCAAGGCGCTGATCCTGCCGGCATTCTCGCTGGCAATCGTCGAGGCAGCCATCTTCGCCCGCATCTCGCGCTCTGCCGTGCTCGATGTGCTGCGTGAAGACTTCGTCAGGACGGCGCGCGCCAAGGGTCTCAGCCGCAAATCGACGCTGGTCAAGCACGTGCTGCGCAATGCGATGATCCCGATCATCACGATCTGCGGACTGGAACTTTCCAGCCTGCTTGTCGGCACCATCGTCATCGAGCAGGTGTTCAACATTCCCGGCCTTGGCCGTCTCGTTTTCCAGTCTCTCACCCAGCTCGACCTGATGGTGGTGAAAAACCTCATCATGCTGCTGGTGGCGCTGGTGGTCTTCATAAATCTGGTGGTCGACCTTCTCTATGCGGTCATCGACCCGCGTCTCAAGCATCAGGGGCACTGACGATGAGCACGTTTCTCAAGAACGCCCGCATGCACCGCAGCCTCATGATCGGCGGCGTGCTCACCTTGCTGTTGCTGTCGGTCGCCGTCCTCAGCCTGTTCTGGACACCCTGGTCGCCAACGGCCATCGACATCGCCAACAAACTGAAAGGCCCATCCGCCAAGCACTGGCTCGGCACCGACCATCTCGGGCGCGACGTGCTTTCCATGCTGATGAGCGGGTCGCAGATTTCCATCATTGTCGGCTTCCTCGCCGTCAGCGTCGGTCTGCTCGTCGGCGTGGCTCTGGGCGCGCTCGCCTCCACCTATCGCGGCTGGGTGGAAGAACTCATCATGCGCATGAGCGACTTTTCCATCGCCTTTCCGATCATCATCACCGCAGTGCTGCTGACGGCGATCCTCGGTCCCGGCACGGTCAACTCGATCTTGGCGATCGGCATCTTCAATATTCCGATCTTTGCCCGCATCACGCGCGGCGCGGCCAATGCCGCATGGGCGCGGGAATATGTCATGGCCGCGCAAACCTGCGGCAAGGGCCGGCTGCGCATCACCATCGAACATGTGCTGCCGAATATCAGCGGGGCTTTGATCGTGCAGGCCACGATCCTGTTTGCCGTCGCCATTCTTGCCGAAGCCGCCCTTTCCTTCCTCGGCCTTGGCACGCAACCGCCCGAACCAAGCTGGGGCAAGATGCTGAACAACGCCCAGACCTTCGTCGGCCTTGCGCCGCATCTGGCGATCTTCCCCGGCCTTGCCATCGCGCTGTCAGTGATGGGGCTGAACCTGATCGGCGACGGATTGCGCGACGTTCTCGACCCGAAACTTGCACGTGCACGATAGACGGCAAGGGAGAGCCACAATGCTTCAGGTCAAAAACCTCAACGTCACCCTTGCCGGCGCAACGCGCGACATTTCCATCGTCAAGGACGTCAGTTTCGAACTTGATGCCGGCCGTTCGCTGGGTGTCGTGGGCGAATCCGGCTCCGGAAAATCCATGACTGCGCTGGCGCTGATGGGTCTCTTGCCCGGCGCCATCCGCGCCAGCGGCTCGATCAATCTGGCCGGCCAGGAACTGCTCGCGCTTAGCGAACAGGAGATGTGCTCGGTTCGAGGCAACAAGGTCGCCATGATCTTCCAGGAGCCGATGACATCGCTCAACCCCGTCCAGACCATAGGACGGCAGGTTGCCGAGCCGTTGATCCTGCACAAGGGCATGACGCGTGCCGCAGCGCGGCAGGAAGCCATCCGCTTGCTCGACAGGGTCGGAATTCCGGATGCCGCACGTCGGCTCGACGTCTATCCGCACCAGCTATCGGGCGGGCAACGCCAGCGCGTCATGATTGCCATAGCGCTCTCCTGTTCACCGAAAGTGCTTGTCGCCGACGAGCCGACCACCGCGCTTGACGTGACGGTGCAGCGCCAGATCCTCGACCTTTTGCGCGAACTCGTCAGCGAAACCCGCATGGCGCTCATCATCATCTCCCACGACCTCGGCGTGATCGGCGAGATGGTGGATGAGATGCTGGTCATGTATGGCGGCAATGTCGTGGAACGCGGCCAGGCCGACAAGGTCTTCGCCCAGCCTGCACACCCCTATACCAGCCGGCTTCTCGAGGCGATTCCGCGGTTCGGCATGTCGCGGAGCGAAAGGCTGAAGACGATCCCCGGAACCATGCCTGAGATCGGCAGCGAGATGAAATCCTGCATCTTTGCCGGACGATGCGACCTGGTCTGCGCCGACTGCCTGCAGGCTCCGCCACCCTTCGTATCGGTTGACGATGCGCATGTTGCCGCCTGCATCAAGGCCGGGCGCGTCATGGAGACTGTGCAATGACCCAGCCCATCATCGAAATCCGCGACCTGGAGCGGCGTTTCCAGTTGCCGCGCGAATCCCTGTTTCGCCCCGCAAGCACCGTCTATGCATTGAACGGCATCAACCTCACGGTCGAACCCAGGCGCAGCTTCGGCATCGTCGGCGAATCCGGTTGCGGCAAGTCCACGCTCGCCCGCATCATCATGGGACTGGACAAACCTTCGTCCGGAACCGTGAAGGTCAAGGGAAAGGACATAACCGCGATTTCGCCCGCAGAGTTGCGGAAGATGAGATCCGATTTCCAGATGGTGTTCCAGGATCCGTTCGGCTCGCTCAATCCGCGCCATCACGTCGAGCGCATCGTGGCCGAGCCTCTGTTTGCGGTCGGCGGCACCGAGAGCAAGCAGGAGCGCAAGGAAAAGGTCGCGGAAGCTTTGACATCGGTTGGCTTGCGGCCGACCGACATGGAAAAGTACCCGCACGAGTTTTCCGGAGGCCAGCGCCAGCGCGTAGCGATAGCGCGCGCGCTGATCACGCGGCCTTCGCTGATCGTCGCGGACGAACCGGTATCCGCGCTGGACGTTTCGGTACAGGCCCAGGTACTGAACCTGCTGCGCGATCTCGAGGATCAATTCGGCATCACCTTCGTCTTCATCAGCCATAACCTCGCCGTCGTCGATTATGCCTGCCAGGATGCCGCCGTCATCTATTTGGGGCGCATCGTGGAACAGGGGCCGACGTCGCAGTTGTTCAACAATCCCCTGCACCCGTACACGCAGTCACTGGTCGATGCCGTTCCTCATGTCGGCGTGAAAAACCGTCGGGTTGCGCGGCAGGCGCCCACGGCTCTCAAGACACAGACGGCAGCGCAGACCGGCTGCACCTTTGCCGGGCGCTGCAGCTTCGCCAAGGAGCGCTGTCGCGTCGAACAGCCGGCGCTGCGAGATGTCGATGGCGGCCATTCTGTTGCCTGCCACTTCTTTGAGGCAACGAGAAGCGACCGGGCCTCGGCACAGACGGCGGTCGCGGTCTGAAATTAACCGGGCTTGCGACCACCGGAACGAGTGAAACCGAATGCGCATTCTTCTGATCAACGGAAACACCTCCCCGGCAACAACCGAGAAAGGCGCGGCCGAAGCAAGGCGGATCGCGGGCCCTGACGTCGAGATCGTCCCGGTTACCGCCGATTTCGGTGCCGGGCTGATCCTGACCCGCGCCGACAACGTGTTGGCAGCGCATGCGATGATGGTTGCCCTGGCAAAGCATCACAAAGGCTGCGACGCCGTCGTTATCGCTGTTTCGACCGACACAGGGCTCGGCGCATTGCGCGAAATTTCACCGATCCCGGTTGTCGGCATGACAGAGGCAGCGCTGCTGACCGCCTGCATGATGGGCGGCAAATTCGGAATGATCGTCTTCGACCGGCGCGCGGAACCGGTGTTCCGCGAAGTGGTCGCTTCGCATGGCCTCACCGATCGCATGGCGGCACTCAAGGTCATCGACATGACCGTCGCCGATTTTGCCGACCCTACCCGAATTGCCGACCTGACGGTCGCAGCTGCGAAATCGCTGGCATCGGAGCATGGCGCTGATTCCGTCATCGTCACCGGCGGAACGATGGCAGGCGTCGCGCACAAGCTTCAGGAGCAGATTCCGGTTCCGCTGATCGATGGCATTTCGTGCGCCGTGCTGCATGCCATCACTTTGGCCCGGCTGGCATTTCCAAAACCCAGCATCGGCAGTTTCGTTGCGCAACCGATCGAGCGGCCGAAGGGTCTCGATCCCGAGCTGGTCGAGTTCATCGGCCGCGCATCCAATCGAGAATAGTGAACCGGCTTTATCGCTTGTCGCTGAACAACCCTGCCAGGATGGGGCTCACGCCAACCATTTCCTTTGCAGCAGGTGCCCTGTAGCTGCCCGCTCTCGCTTTCGAAGCGCCTATGCCATGCAGGGCTTCGGCCATGCGCACCGCACAGGTCACCCCATCAAGCAGCGGTGCATTGATGCGGTCGACAAGTTGACGGCTGAGCCCGGCAACGGCACCGCCACCAAGTATAATCACTTCTGCGCCGTCGTGCTCGATAGCGGCATTGGAAAGGGCGGTCACCTCGTCGGCGAGGCTGCCGGGGTCCGAACCCGCGTCAACGACACGCCGCTCGATAGTGCGCACGCTGGCCAGCCGCGAACCGAGGCCGTACTGCATGGCAAGCTCGCGCAGCGGCTGGGCCATGCGAGCGCCAAGCGTGACGATTGAAAATCGCCCGCCCAGCATGCAGGCGGTAAGCATCGACGCCTCGGCGATGCCGACGACCGGAAACGGCATCAGTTCCCTTGCCGCCGCGAGGCCAGGATCGGAGAAGCAGGAGATCAGACCAGCGTCGATGCCCTCGGCATTTTCGGCGAAGGCCACCACCGTTGCGTGCGCAGCGATGGCGACTTCTGTTCGGCATTCGATGCCGCGCGCGCCAAAACCAACCGTCACGGCTTTGATTTCCGTATCCGGCGAAGCGGCACGCCGGGCCTCTTCGGCAATGAGGTCGGTCATGAACTCCGAGGTATTGGACTGGACAACCAGCAAGCGCATGTTCGGCATTCTCTCTTCAGGCTGTTATGCGGTCATTCTGGAAAAAGGCATCAAGCCTTCGACAATTGAAGCCAATGGCGCGCAATCTGCTCGCGCGTCGCGAACCATACCTTACCCTTTTCGGTCATGTGGCGCAGCACGGCTTCCAGCCCGTTTATGCGCGCCGGACGGCCGATGATGCGGGTGTGCAGGCCGATTGTCATCATCTTGGGCGAGGTCTCGCCCTCCTCCCACAGCCAGTCGAACCCGTCATTGACGTAGTCGGAAAAATCCTTGGCGCGCACGAATGGCGATTCCGGACGCTGGCAGCGCATGTCGTTGGTGTCGAGGCTGTAAGGCACGACAACATGGCGACGGTCGCCGACATTCAGGATGCGCGGCAGGTCGTCGTCGTAAAGGTCGCTGTCATAGATGAAGCCGCCTTCCTCGATGAGCAGCCGGCGGGTCGCCAGCGTATAGGGAGCGCGCGAATGCCAGCCGACAGGCCGCACCCCGGTCACGCGGCGAATGCTTTCCACCGACTGCTGAATCCAGCTCCGTTCCTCGTCCTCATTTTTTCCGGCGGGCGTGTCCCAGCGATAGCCGTGGCAACCGATCTCGAACCCGCGCTTGAGGCCGTCCTCTCCGACCCAGGGGGTCTTTTCCAGTGCCTGCCCACACAGGTTGAGCGTGCAGGTAACGCCATACTTGTCGAGAACGCGCAGGACCCGCCAGTAGCCAGCGCGGGCACCGTAGGCGAAGTGGGACTCCATGGCAGGATCGGGAATGTCGAGCGGCTCCTGCGTCATGTCGTAGACACGCTCGTTTCGCGTATCGCCCTTGGAAATGGCGAATTCGGACCCCTCCTCGATGTTGAGAACCAGCGACACCGCGACACGCGCCCCGTTGGGCCATTTGGCATGCGGCGGATTGGGGCCGTAGCCGTAAAGATCCTGATCGGCCATCGACGTATCGAGCGCCTTTGCTTCACTGTTCATTCCAGATTGTCCTCTGCTAAAAGCTCAGGCAGCAGGGCCACCGGTGGCGCCCTGCTTGCCCTTTTCCAGCGGTATGCCCGCCTTATGTCATCACGTTGAAGGCGTTTTGCCTCAATTCTCCCAGTGCACGTCGGTCATGTTGGCCATGAAGACCGGCATGTTCTTCCACAATCCATTCAGGCCCTTGCGAGCAACCGAGATGTTGCGGGTCTGGTAGAGCGGAATAACCGGAACCTCCTCCGCGAAGAGTTTCTGGATCGCCTGAAGGCTCTGCGTTTCGGCATCCGGCGTCGTCGCAGCCTTCACCGCCGTCAGGGCGTCCCGATAGTTCTGGCTGTCGTAGCCGTAGAAATAGTCCTTGTTGGCATGGACGTCGAAGTCCATCGGCGCATCGTGGTCCACGATCGACAGGTCGAAGCTGTGGTTACGGAACACCTGCTCCAGCCATTGCGGCCATTGCAGCTTCTCAATGTTCAGCTTGACACCGACCTGCTCGAAATAAGCGGCGACGATCTCGGCGCTGCGCACGAACGGCCCCTGCGGCGGAACCTTGATGGTGACCTCGAACCCTTCCGGATAGCCTGCTTCGGCAAGCAGCGCCTTCGCAGCCTCGGGATCGTAGGCGTTCACTTCAGTGGTGTCGATGTAGGCTGGGTGGTTGGTCGAGAAATGCGAGCCAATCGGCTTGCCGTAACCGAACTCGGCTCCATCCACCACGGCTTTGCGATCGATCGCCTTGGCCAGGGCCCTCCGAACCAGCACGTTGTCGAGCGGCTTGCGACGGTTGTTGATGCCGAGCAGAACTTCCGCCTCGGACGCCCCTTCCATAACGACCAGATCGGGATTGGACTTGAACTGCTCGAGGCTTTCCGGCGAGGAAAACAGCGGGAAGAAGTCGACATCGCCAGCCTGCACCGCAGCCACCTGCGCCGACGGATCCTCCACCAGCTTGAACACGACCGTGTTGAGCTTCACCCGCTCAGGCTCGCGGTAAAGATCGTTGCGCGTCAGCGTGACGGCAGCGCCGCGATCCCAGGTCTTGAGCTTGAACGGACCGGTGCCGACCGGATTGGCGGCGTTGTCCGCTGCTGTTTCCTGCCCGACGATGGCAGACACACCCCAGGCGAGCTTCTGCAAGAGCAGCGAATTCGGCTCAGACAGATGCAGCACCACCGTGTTGGCGTCCGGCGTCTCGATCTTTTCCATCAAGGCGAAATACGCCTTTTCCGGATTGGTGCTGTCGGCACCGCCATTGCGCTCGAAGGTCCATTTGACGTCGGCGGCGTCGAAGTCGCTGCCGTCGGAGAACTTTGCGCCTTCGACCAGCTTGAAGGTGTAGGTCTTGCCGTCGGGCGAAATTTCCCAGCTCTTCGCAAGGCCCGGCGACAGCGATCCGTCCTCGTTGAAGCGCGTCAGCCCTTCGAAGATATTGCCAAGCGTGACCAGACCAATGATCGCCCCCTGGCGGATCGTCGGGTCGAGGCCCGGAATGTCTTCGCGTACGCCAATGGTAACGCTGTCGCGGGCCTGCGCCGATGCCGGCACGGGGGCAGCCAGAATATTGATGGCCAGGAGAGCGCCGGTTGCCGAAAGAAGCAGCCTGCGCGAGACAAGCGGGATCGACCCGAACTTCGAGTTCATGACATTACCTCCATTGTGCGGACCCCTCCGGGCGCGCGAGCTTCCGACTGCTCGGGAGGTGCATTCTTTATGTCATTTGATCTTATTGCACCTCTACATCTGCATCGTATTTGCAGTTATCTTAGTGTCAACGAATACATTGACACCCAAGCAATTTCGCGATTTCCGAGCAATGAAAACAGGCGCACAACCCGTTCTGCCAGTGCAAGAACTTGGGCCTCAGGCGGCACCTGAATGCGCCGAATACGCCTACCAGCCGGCAGGTCTAACCTACGTCAAAACTACTGCTCGACATTAGGTCGCCACAGCCGCCAATTGGCTGGTCAGGGTCTTGGTCGCAAAGCGCTGTAGAGGCGACCGGCAATCTTTTCAGCATCCTGCCTGACATTTGCCACGGCCTTCGCCTTCGCCGTCTTTGACGCCGGATGATTGCGCACGACCAGCAGCTTGACCGGGTACCGCGCGCACTTGACGACGCCGTGCGCATCGGATGCATCGAACGTCAGGCTGTCGCCGGGCGACATCGGGTATTTTTTCGCGGCGTGCAGGTAGGTCGCTTCGCCGCCGAGGCAATAGACGAAGAACGTGCCCCGTTCTTCGAACATCGGCTTGGCGTCATGCTCCGACTCAAGCCTGATCACCAGCGCATCCAGTGCAAGCGGCGTTGACGTGGAGACCTCCCGAACAAGCGAGGTGGCGACCCTGTCCCTCAAGCTTGCATAGTGAGACGAAACGAATACGGCCCGGCTTTGCTCATTGTAGCCGCTGATCAGATCGCTGACGGGGACACCCAGTGCCGAACCGATGGACTGCAGGGTACTTAGCGACGGCGAGACAGTGCCGTTTTCTATGCGCGACAGCATGCCAAGCGAAATGCCCGCCGCCTTGGCCAGATCGAGCCCATTGAGGTCATGGCGCCTGCGCCAATCGCGCACCGCGCGCCCGATCGCAGTCTGAAGAAGGGCCTCGCGGCTGAAACGCGGATCGGGAATTGATGCCAGATCGCTTTCTGCAACCTCGGCCAGCGCGGGTTCCTCGTCGGTCGCGCAGAATTCAACCCGGTCGCTTTCGCGCGGTTGCCGGGCTCGCCTTATGAGATCAACGTCGACATTTCCCATCTTTCACGTCTCCTGAGTGGCGCAAGGTGGGCTTGCTGTGCAGTTTCGGCCTGGTCCCCAATCCTCATTGATTGCTGCCTGCCGCCTTTCCGCTGTGACGCGCCAGATGTTGGCGCGGCGTGCGATTGGCTGGCGGCTGAATGCTGCCCGGCATCATTGGCGGGAATTCCTACCGCACGTGGTGTGCGAGGAATTGGGCTGCGCTGCCTTCCGCGAGGCTACGCAGCCCGAAGAAGGGTCAGATAACCCCGCTGACGATTGCCACGCCCGCCACTGCGGTGAGCGCGCCTGCAGCCCGTATTAGCGTTTCGCCGCGCGGGCCGGCACCGCTCGCCGCGAGCAATCCGAGGCCGAGACCGGCAGCATGCAGCAGCGCGGTCGCGATAACGAAGCCTGCGCCATAGGCAAGGCCGGCGACGGTGTCCGGCATTTCTGCCCCATGCGCAAAACCGTGGAACACGGCAAAGAAGCCGACCAGTCCCATGGCCGCAGCAACGACCGGCTTCAGGCCGAATGCCACCGCAGCGCCGAGCACCACGATCGACAGGCCGATGCCGAGTTCGACGAACGGCAACTCAATGCCGGAAAAGCCGACAACGCCACCCACGGCCATGACGCCAACAAAGGCAGCCGGCACCAGCCACTTGGCACGGCCGCCCAATTGAGCGGCGAACAGGCCAACCATGACCATGGCAAGGATATGGTCGATGCCGCCAATCGGATGCATGAAGCCGTGCGCGAAACCGCTCGCATCGCCGACACCGACATGGGCGCTGGCAACTGTCGAGCTTGCGGCAAGGACTGCCGCGGCAGCAAAGGCGGTAAGAGAGGTTCTCTTCATTTTCGGTCTCCTTGCAATCGGGTTGTTGTCGATGAACATGGCGTCAGCCTTCCTATTTTCGACGCAGTGCCGGCAACACGCCGAAAGCCGCTTCGACTGAAAGCGAAAACAGGCGTTCGGCAAAGCCGCGCGCAGCAATAGCGTCGGCAGAAAGGCAACGGATGCCCCATCCCGCCCGGTTGGGAAGCTCGGTGACGCCTGCAACGAGCCCCGCCATGGCGCAGAGTTCGTCCAGAGCCTCGCGGCGCGGGAGCCGTTCCGTATCGCCGGCGATCATGTAGTTGGAAACAACGCGCCACGAACCGACCGGTGACGCCGATGTAGCAAGTGCCGCGCCGGTAATGGCGAAGCTGTCGCGGACGAGAAGCTTGCCGGACTGGTCGCGTAGCAGGACATCGCTGTCGAGCCGGTCGAACAGGCGCTGCTGCCCGACGGGGTCGTGACAGGCAAAGGCATCGGCCAGCAGCAGCACGGAACCCGGCGCAAGCTCAGCCTTGATCGATGTGGCGCAGGACGCCCCGGGAAACAGCACCAGCGGGTCGGGCGTCAACGCCAGGAATGCGCCCTGCTCCAGCCGGATGTCGGTGGACAAGCGGGCCGGCTCGTCATGGCAATGGTGGACGACCGTGGCGGCCTGCGTGGTCACGTGAGCTGCGCTGTGTTCAGCAAGCTCGAAGCGGCTGGTCAGTTGCTCGGCCCGGTAGAGTCCGCCCGACGACGACTGCTGGTAAACCGTTGTCAGCGACGGAATTGCCAGGTCGAACGAAAACGGCCGCGTCAGGTGGAACGGATATGAGATGAACTGACGTCCGATGCGCGTCTGTTCGCCGTGCCGCTGCAATGAAAGTTCGAAACGCCCAGCCTTGCCGCCCGAAACCGCCGGGTGCAGCGTCGAGGTCGTGTGCAACTGAGGCCAATGACTGGTCATCTGAACAGCACGCTCGCGAGTATCTGGTCGACGATGGCGTCGATGCCCTCGCCCGCCCGACAGTTGGTGAGAACCATCGGCCGCCCTGCCCGCGCCTTGGCAGCATCGCGCTCCATCTGTTCAAGATCGACGCCGACATGCGGTGCAAGATCGGTCTTGTTGACCACCAGAAGGTCGCACTTGAGAACGCCCGGCCCGTTCTTGCGTGGAATGTCGTCGCCGCCGGCAACATCGATGACGAACATCCACCAATCGACCAGATCCAGCGAGAAGGTCGAGGCGAGATTGTCGCCGCCGCTTTCGATGAGGATCAGCTCGACATCTGGAAACCGCGCCTCAAGTTCGTCGGCGGCGGCGATGTTGAGGGTGGGGTCTTCGCGGATGACGGTGTGGGGGCAAGCACCCGCTTCCACCGCCGAAACGCGTGCCGGATCGATCAGGCCGGAACGGCGGATGCGCTCGGCATCCTCGGCGGTGACAAGATCGTTGGTGACGATCGCCAACGAGACTCCACGCTTGGCGAAGGCCGGTATCAGCCGCTCGATCAGGGCCGTCTTGCCCGAGCCGACCGGACCGCCGATGCCGACGCGTGCGGCCCCGACGCGCGACGAGGAGGAAACAGAAACATCCGGTTGCATGTTCATCACATCACCTCAGCATGTAGCGCTGCGCCAGCGGCAGTTCGGTCGCGGGTTCGCAGGTGGCGAGCTTGCCATCCACGAACACGTCGAAGGTCTGCGGATCGACGCGAATATCCGGACAGATGTTGTTGTGCAGCATGTCGTCCTTCGACAGGCCGCGCGAACCGCGAGACGGCAGCAGCGCCTTCTTCAGGTCGAGTTCCTGGCCGATGCCGCGCGAGATCGCAGCCGGATTGACGAAGCAGGCAGAAAGCGCCTGCTTGGCGCGGCCGAACGCTCCCCACTGAGGGCGAAGTTGCAGCGGCTCGCAGGTCATCAGCGAGGCGGCGCTGTCGCCCATGGCGCCCCAGGCGATGAAGCCGCCCTTGATGACCAGCTCCGGTTTGATGCCGAAGAAGGCCGGACGCCAGATGACGATATCGGCCATCTTCCCGTCTTCGAGCGAGCCGATGTGGTCGGCGATGCCGAAGGTGCGCGCGGCGTTGATGGTGTATTTCGCGACGTAGCGCTTGATACGTTCATTGTCGCCGAACTTGGTCGATTCTTCCGGCAGGCGGCCGCGCTGCTTCTTCATCTTGTCGGCAAGCTGCCAGGTGCGGCAGATGACCTCATTGATGCGCCCCATGCCCTGGCTGTCGGAGCCCAGCATCGAGATTGCGCCAATGTCGTGCAGGACATCCTCGGCTGCGATGGTCTGGGCGCGGATGCGGCTTTCGGCGAAGGCCACGTCTTCCGGGATGGCCGGATTGAGATGGTGGCACACCATCGTCATGTCGAGATGTTCGTCGAAGGTGTTGACCGTATAGGGGTTGGTCGGATTGGTCGAAGACGGCAGGCACCACGGCACGCCGGCAACGCGGATGATGTCTGGCGCGTGGCCGCCACCGGCGCCTTCGGTATGATACATATGGATGGTGCGGCCCTTGATGGCGGCCAGCGTGTCCTCGAGGAAGCCGGATTCGTTCAGCGTATCGGTGTGGATCTGGACGGGGAAATCCATCCGGTCGGCCACCGTGAGACACGTGTCGATCGAGGCCGGCATGGTGCCCCAGTCCTCGTGAAGCTTCAGGCCGAGGCAACCCGTCTCAAGCTGTTCCACCAGCGATGCGGGCTTGTGGGAATTGCCACGTCCCAGGAAGCCGAAATTGATCGGCCACTGCTCGGCCGCTTGCAGCATCTTGCCGACGTTGAACGGACCGCCGCAGTCGATGCCGACCGTGATCGGCCCCAGCGAACCGCCCAGCATGGTGGTGATGCCGGAGGAGATCGCATGTTCGCACAATTGCGCGCTGTCGAAATGGACGTGGACGTCGAGTGCACCAGCGGTTGCAATCAGGCCTTCGCAGTCACGCACGGTCGTTGCTGCCGACACGATCAGCCGCGGATCGACACCATCCATGACGTCCGGATTGCCGGCCTTGCCGATGCCGACGATCTTGCCGTCCTTGATGCCCAGATCACCCTTTACGATACCGACCACGGCATCGATGACAGTGACGTTGCACAAAAGGAAGTCGAGCGCGCCTTCGGTGCTGGTGATGCCGGCAGCGAGGCCCGCGCCATCGCGCAGCGTCTTGCCGCCGCCATGCAGGCACTCATCGCCGTAAACGGCGTAGTCCTTTTCGATAACCGCAACCAGTTCAGTGTCGCCCAGCCGCACCCCGTCCCCGGTCGTAGGGCCGTACATTGCGGCATAGTCGCGACGTGACAATATCGCCATGATCGATCTCCCCTCTCGGTTACGCGCCGCGGAAGCCGGCGGCCTTGGCGCGCTCAAGCGCAGCCTTCTTTACTTTCGCATCCTTGGCCGAACCGCCGGTCAGCCCGTTCAGGCCACCCATCACCTGGCGACCGCCAAAGGTGGTCAGCGTGACTTCCTTCTCCTGGCCCGGCTCAAGTCGGACAGCGGTACCGGCCGGAATGTCGAGCCGCATGCCAAAGGCGGCCTCGCGGTCGAATTCCAGCGCCTTGTTGGCCTCGAAGAAGTGGTAGTGCGAGCCGATCTGGACCGGCCGGTCACCCGTGTTGACAACCTTGATCGTAGCCTTCGGTCGTCCGGCGTTGAGTTCGATCTCGCCTTCAGCGGCAATGATGCGGCCGGGTTCGAGTGCATCGACCTCGGCTCCCGGCGCCGGCCTCAACGGCTCATGGACCGTGACCAGCTTGGTCCCATCCGGGAAGGTAGCTTCTACCTGCAGGACCGGCAGCATCGCCGCCACGCCCGGCATGACATCGCTCTGCGTGAGGATCTGCGACCCGAACGACATCATCTCCGCCACCGAGCGCCCGTCGCGCGCGCCTTCGAGGATGGCATCCGAGATGATGGCGACCGCTTCGGGATAGTTGAGCTTCAGCCCCCTCCCTTGGCGTTTACGGGCCAGCTCGGCGGCCGTGAAGATCGTCAGTCTCTCAAGCTCAGTCGGTGTCAGAAGCATGGGTCCAAGTCCTCGTCTACATGCTCAGTTCGAAAACAGGCGTTGGCCGCTCGCGCCATGCAGGGCAACCGCGATTTCGGCCAGTGGGGTGAATGAACGAATGGGTTCGTCATCGGCGATCGGTGCCGGCGAGACCTCGGAAATAATGGTCAGCGCTTTTCCCAGCAGGGCCTGGGACTGGATTGCGCCGACGAGCCCGAGCCGGACAGCAGCCGTCGCCAGCGATGCCGCTGCCTGATAGCCGCCCATGGCGATGGCTGTCGGTTCGTCGAGCCCCAGTTGCCGCCACAACAGCCCTTGCACAACGGCGAGATGGCCAAGCGCCTTGCCCTCCGCGATCAAGGCGCGATAGGCGCTGGCACCCGTCGTGCCGATGCGGCTGTGCGTCGTCAAAAGCGCGACGCCATTGCGGCGCGACCCAGCGCGCAACCCCTCGATGAAGGTGGATGCCTCGACTTCGAAATCGAGTTCCGCAAGTTTCTCCGCATCACCGGCTAGCCGGTGCGCACGCGCCAGCGCCACGCGGTCGGCGGACGCCCAGCGATGCCGAAGCTGCGTTTCCAGGAAGTCCTCGAAATTGCACGGTCCAAGCCGGGCGGATAGCTGCGACGACGCTTCCAGCCCTTGCGAGAAAGCAAAGCCGCCAGAGGGAAACTGGCTGTCGGCATGCTGCAAGGCAACAAGTAGCGTGCTGTCGATGCCGATGCTCATTCATCCTCCTCCGACAACGTCACCCTGTTTGCGCTGATCATCGGCTCGATGCGCGCAGCATAAGTGGCCGCAGGACCGTCCAGCGCAATCAGGAGATCGGTGCCGTCGAAGCGCACCCGCCAGTGCAGGTTGCCGGCGTGGTAGCCAAGTTCGAGCGCATCGCTCGATGTGGCAGGTTTCACGCGCAGCCAGCGCTGCACCCCTGCCCGCACGATGACCGCGCGGTGGTCGTCCAGAAGCAGCACCGCTCCATCGTAGAGCTTCTGGTCGCGCGGCAACGCAATCGCCACTTCCTCGCCGCCGTCGGTGCGCGCCAAAAGGCGTCGGCGGTCGAGGTCGACCGGCGCGATGCCGACGAACTCCACCGCCCCGTGATGCTCAAGATGGTGAATAGCATGATGCAAAGCCGCATCCGCGCGGCTACCCAACACACTTTCAACTCGAAGCATTGCGCTGTCCTTTCTGTAGAAGCCTCGAAGCATCCATCATCAAAGGCTCATATGCTTGCGGATAAGGTCGTTGCTGAGTTCGGCCGTGTCGCCAGCGGCGGCGATGCGGCCCTTTTCAAGAATGGCAAAGCGATGCGCGGCGGTTCTTGCGAAACGGATTTTCTGCTCGACCAGGATGATGGTCAATCCGTGGTCGCGATTGAGCGAGATGATCGCCTTTTCGATATCCTCGACGATGTTGGGCTGGATGCCTTCGGTCGGCTCGTCAAGCACGAGGATGCTGGGGTCCGTCGCCAGCGCGCGCGCAATTGCCAATTGCTGCTGCTGTCCGCCGGAAAGGTTCGTGCCGCGCCGGTTGAGATGTTCCTTGAGGAACGGAAACAGCGTCCAGACCAGGTCGGGCACCGATGCCTGACCGTCCTTCCGTGCGTTGCAGCCGAGCAGGATATTGTCGAGCACGCTGAGACCGGGAACGATCTCACGCCCTTGCGGCACGTAGCCGATGCCTTTCCTGGCCCGCTCATAGGTGAGATCGCGGCTGATCTCGTCGCCCTCGAACTTGATGCTGCCCGTGGTGCGCACATCAATGCCAAGCAGGCTGCGCAACAGCGTGGTCTTGCCCACCCCGTTTCGCCCGAGAAGACAGAAGGTCTCGCCCTTGCGGACCTCCATGTCGAGGCCGTGGATGATGTGGCTGGTTCCGTAGAACACGTTGAGGTTCGAGAATTTAAGCATGGCTGAGCGTCGCCGATCCGAGATATGCTTCGATGACTGCAGGATTGTGCTCGATTTCTTCCGCCGTTCCTTCGGCCAGAACCGCGCCCTGGTGCATCACGGTAATCGTTCGGCAAATCTGGCGCACGAACGCCATGTCGTGTTCGATCACCAGCACCGTGTGGTCGCCGGCGAGATCGAGCAGCAGACCGGCCGTCTTGTCGGTTTCGGCAGCCGTCATGCCGGCGGCCGGCTCGTCCAGAAGGATGATCTTCGGCTCCTGACTCAGCACCATGGCAAGCTCCAGCCATTGCAACTGGCCGTGCGAAAGCTCCGAGGCTCGCCGGCTCAGCGAATCCTGCAGTCCGGTTCGTTCCGCCACCGCCGCCTCGCGCTCATTGGCCTTGCCGGCGATGCGCTCGAACAGGTTTTCGAACACGCGAACGCGCCGATTGCTCGCCACCTGCAGGTTTTCGAGAACGGTCATGTCCTTGAACACGGTCGGCGTCTGGAACTTGCGGCCGATGCCGCTGCGGGCAATCGCCGCTTCACCGATGCCGGCAATGTTTTTGTCGCGCAGCCAGATTTCGCCTTCCGACGGCAGGGTCTTGCCGCAAAGGAGGTCGAGCAGCGTCGACTTCCCCGCACCGTTGGCCCCGATTACGACGCGCAGTTCGCCATCGGCAATGTCGAGATTGACGTCGCGAACGGCCGGGAACTCGTCGAAACGCACCGTCAGGTTGCGGGTCCGAAGGATCGGCGATGCCACCGGCTCGAACGCCTGTTTGCCATCAATTGCAGTCATCAGCATTAGCTTCCCTCAGCAGTTGCGGGGACGGCGCGGCCATCGTTTGCAGAGGCCGAGCGACGGTCGAAGAAGTCCTTGAACAGGCCGGCGATGCCATTCGGCATGACCAGCACGACGAAGACGAAAAGCCCACCGAGAATGATCGGCCAGACCGGCTGGAAAGTCGCGCTTTCGCTGGCCAGCGAGCCGATGAAGTTGACGATGAGCGCGCCGATGCAAGCGCCGAGAAGCGATGCTCGCCCGCCGGTCGCAGCCCAGATTACCATCGAGATGCTGAAGGACGTGGCCATCAGCGAGGGTGCGGCGAACTCGGACGTCACCGTAAACAGCATGCCGGCAAGACCTGCCACGCCTGCCGAGACGCAGAAGATGAAGAGCTTGTAGTTCTCCACGTCGTAGCCGAGGTAGCGGGCTCGCGCCTCGTCTTCGCGAATGGCCTTCAGCACCTGCCCAACCCGCCCGGACAAAAGGTAGCGCGCCAGAAGCGTGACCGCGAGCAAGGTGAACGTCACCAGATAGTAGACGCTCGGTCCGTAAGGATCGAACTCGAAGCCCGCGACTTCAAGCGCGGCCAGGCTGGCGAGACCATTGAAACCGCCGGTCAAAGGCTGGTTGTTGATGATGAGCAACTGGCCGATGAGCGCGAAAGCAAGCGTGATGATCGAGACATAGACGCCGGTGGTGCGCCGCTTGAACATGACGTAGCCGATGAGCGCCGCCAGAATGCAGGGAACAACTATGCCTGCAAGGAGGCCGACCGTGACCCATCGAAACGGTATCCAGAGGAACGAGCCGGTGGTCACGCAGCAAAGATCGCGAACCGCGTCGGGCTCCATGTTGAGCAGCATGAGTTCAGGCACCGGATTGTTGCTCGGATCGGCCAGCGTCAATGACATGGCGAGCATGTAGGCGCCCATGCCGAAAAAGAGCCCCTGCCCGAGGCTGAGGATGCCGGCATAGCCCCAAGACATGGCAATGCCGAGCGCGCAGATGGAGTAAACCAGATAGGTGGCCATCCGGTTGGTCCAGAAACTGTTCAGGAAAAAAGGCAGCACCATAAGCAGCGCAAAGAAGGCCACATACGCCACCAGAGAGGCTGATCTGTAAGTCATACGTTCTTCCACCATTCTCGTGGTTGACCGGCCGCCGACTATCGTCAGCGGCTTTTGGTCACGAAGAGGCCTTGCGGCTTGAACAGAAGGATCAGGATGACGACGGTGAAGAGCACTGTGCGCCCGTAAACGTCGTTGAGCCAGGTTGCGACGAAGCTCTGCACTTCGCCAAGGATGCCCGCTGACAAGAGCGTTCCCATGAGATGGCCAACGCCGCCGGCGACGACAACCAGGAAGGCGTCGACGACATAAGGCGTGCCCATGTCAGGCGAAACGGTCTTGAAACCCGACACCAGAACACCTGCGATGCCGGCCAATCCCGAACCGTAGGCAAACGCCAGCGTGTTGACGCGCTTGTCGTTGATGCCACAGGCGGCAGCCGTGTTTCTGGCGACCGATACCGCCCGCAACTGGCTTCCGAACCGGGTCTTGAAGATCAGCCACCAGCTGACGGCGCCCAGCACCAAGGCCATCACGAAGATGAAGGCTCGATAAACCGGAATGTTGGCGCCAAGGAACTGGAAAGCCTGCTGCAATTCCGAAGGAACGGGAACGTTCTGCAGGTCGGACCCCAGTCCATCGATGTGGATGCCGAACAGCGCAAGGCCGAAGTGGATGCGAATGAGCTGCTGCAGGATGAGCGCAATGCCCCAGGTCGCAAGCAAGGTGTCGAGAAGCCGCCCGTAGAGACGACGCACGACCGTGCGTTCAATCACATAGCCGAATGCAGCCGTAACCAGGAAAGCGAGCGGTATGCAAAGGTAGAGATTGAAGCCGAGATGCTTGGTTGCGAGCACCGTGGTGTACGCACCGATCATCACCATCTCGCCATGGGCAAGATTGATGACCTTCATTGTCCCGTAGATGATGGCCAAGCCGAGGGCCACCATGAACAGGATGGAGCCTATGCTCAGGCCGATTACAAACGTTTCCATGCTTCTGCCCGACTGTTGCGAAATTGCGGCCGGCGCACTCGCTGCACCGGCCGACGCTTGTCGATGAAAGCGCTAGAGTGTCGCGCCCGAAGTGGTGCAAATGCGCTTGTCCGCAGTTTCGCCGACGCTTGAATACGGCAGCGGCTGCAGTGGCTCTGCATACTGGTCGACGATGTCCAGCAGGCCGTCAGCCCTGGTCTTGCCGATACGTGGCGTCAGGAAGCTGTGCAGGTTTTGCGGATCGATGGTGACCTTGCCCTGCGGTGCGTCGAACGACAGGCCACCAGCATTGGCAACAACAGCTTCTGGCGATACGTCGCCAGCCTTTTCCGCAGCCATCGCCCACATGTTAACGCCAACGTACACGGCCTCCATGGCGGCGTGGGTCACGGAATCCGCACCGGCATAGGCCTTGAACGCCTCGACAAAGGTCTTGTTCTGCGGCGTATCGACCGTCTGGAAGTACGGCAGGGAAACATAGCTTCCGAGCGCATATTCCGGACCCATCGCCTTGATCTCGACCTCGGTGGTGGTCGATGCGCACAGAGGCAGCTTCTCGAAGTCGTAACCTTGGTTACGAAGCTCGCGATAGAACGCCACGATGGAATCGCCGACGACGTTGGAGAAGATCACATCGGCGCCGCTGGAGCCGATTTTCGAAACCATCGAAGCCCATTCGGTGTGGCCAAGCGGCAGGTACTCGTCGCCGACAACTTCCATGCCGATACCCTGGCAAATGGTCTTCGTGGTCTTGCCCATGCCGCGCGGGAACGCGTAGTCCGAGCCGACGATGAACAGCTTGTTCTTGCCGAGCGTCTTCTGCAGCCACGGAATGGAGTTCTCGAGCTGCTGGTTCGGCACCGCGGAACCTGCATAGAGCACGTTCTTCGAGCACTCTTCGCCTTCGTACCAGGTCGGCCAGACGAGCAGGCCGTTGCGCTTTTCGACAACCGGCAGCACAGCCTTGCGGCTCGCCGTGGTGTAGCAACCGAAAATCACCGGCACCTGGTCTTCGATGGTGAGCTTGCGGGCCTTTTCGCCGTAGATGCGCGGCTCGGATGCCGGATCTTCGATGATCGGGCGCAGCTTCTTGCCGAGAACGCCGCCCTTGGCATTGATTTCATCAATGGCCATCTGGGCGCACTGGTTCATCGACTTTTCAACGATGGCGGTGGTGCCGGTAAGAGAATACATGATGCCGACCGGAATTTCATCGGCGGCCCAAGCCCTGTCTCCAAGCCGCAAAATGGATGGCGTGGCCAATCCCGCGGCAGCAAGGGTAGATACTTTCAAGAAAGTACGACGAGTTTGCTTAGTCATTTTTCCTCCACATGGCGCTTATACCGAAAATTAAGTGCATAGTTCCCTGTTTGATTTTTTTGCACTCGGAATGAGCTATTCTTCTAGATCGACAATTCTCCCTTCAAATACGACACAGGAAATCCATTACTTGCCTGAACAACAGACAAGTATCAGCCGGCTTTGCCGACATGAACTCAAGTAACGAAGCCTGGCCCGACACGCGCCTCAACAGATCTTCAGCGCCAAATGGGCCTGGCTCAACGCTGCGGCAGTAACGCCGTTGTCGCCGTCGCCAAAAAGCAAAAAACCCGCCACCCCCTTCACAGGGATATGCGGGCTACCCAGCCTGATAGTGCCGACATCATTGTCTGGCACCAGCGAGATGCACAATTTCACTGTGCATCAATTCTGTTTCATCTAGTCACGCAAATCCTTGAACGTCAAGAGCTCATGCGCATTAATTATCGCGGCCGCAAGTTCGTCCATCGATATGCGCTTGGCCATGGCCTGCTTGCGAATGCTCTCATAGGCTTCCTGCTCGCTCAGGCCCTGCGTTTCCATGAGGATGCTCTTGGCCTTGAGCGTGCGGTTGTTGCCGGCGAGCTTGCGTTCGAGCTTGCGTATCCGTTTGCCCGCATCGCGGCGCTCTAGCCACAGCGAACGGGCAATGGTCAGATTGGTCAACAGTCCGAACGGCCGGATGGGCCGCTCGATCACCGCCAGCGCCCCGCATTCCAACACCAGTTGCAAAGTGCTGGGGTCTTCGAATGTCACGACCGCGAGAAGGGCCGGATCGGTGGGTTGGCTGCTGCGGAACAGCCGCAGGATCTTTTCGCGATTCTCGCGCTCGATCGAGATCAGCACCACTGCGGCCGACGGGCTTATCGTCGCCGGCAGCGGCCAGGTGGTCTCGCAATTGCAGCCGATACGGCCAAGATGCTCAACGAGCGCCACGCCCTCCTTGTCGGGTGGGTGGATGACCTGGACATGCAGGCCCTTCAGATCTTCGAGTATCTTGGTTGGCAACGTCGGAGCCCGCTAAGCTTTTAGTCTTGGCCGATGGTGCGATGCTTTCCAGTCATTCAGCGAGGTTGTCACGAAATACGGATCGGGTTTGATCCGCGTTTCCGACCGCCACACTATGTCGAACTTGCCCGCATCGTTGATGCGTCCGATGCTGGACCACAGCTCGGTGTGGTGGTTGTCGGGATCGATCCGGACCGGACCCTGCGGCGCATCGAATTCCAATCCCGGCAGGCGCGCAGCGATCATGTCGGGGTCGTCCGTACCCGCCAACGCCAATGCCTTGGCGTAGAGATGAACCTGGAAATAGGCAGCCTCGGCGCTGGCGGTTACCGGCGCATCGGCGCCGAAGCGCTTCTTGAAGGCGGCGACAAACTTTTTCGCCTGCGGCGTGTCGAGCGTTTCGAAAAACGACGCCGAGGTCAGATGCCCAGCAACGACTTCCGGCGACATCTGCGCCACTTCGGCTTCGGTCGTGGTCAGGCTGGCGATCGGCACGACGCTCGAATCGAAACCCGCCTCCTTGTAGGCTTCATAGAGCATGATGGCGCCGGTTCCGACGACGGTGGAGACGACCACGTCAGGCTTCAGATTGCGTATCTGCTTGATAATACGGTCGAAATCCTTGCGCACCGGATCGACTGGTACGTAAAGCTCGGCGACGATGCTGCTGTTTGCACGCACCACCAGGTCCGTGACGACGCGATTGTACTCATACGGAAACACGTAGTTGGAGCCGACCAGAAGTATCCGGGTGCCGAAGTTCTCGATCAGGTAGCGGGCAAGTTGCACGGCGTTCTGGTTCGACGACGAGCCCGTGTAGAAGCAGCGCTTGGAATATTCAAAACCCTCGTAGAAGGTCGGATAGAACAATAGGCCGCGATAGGCTTCGATCTCAGGCAGGACGGATTTGCGGGCCGTGGACATGTAGCAGCCGAAGATCGACTTGATGTTTTCCTGGGTCAGAAGGCGCACGGTGAGATCGCGATACTGCTCCGCGGAGCAGCCAGGATCATGAAAAACCGGCTCCAGCGGGCGGCCCAGCACACCGCCGGATGCGTTGATTTCCTCGGTCGCGAGCAGGGTTCCGTTGGCCTCGGCGATTTCCGCCGCAGCCGTTACGCCGCTGCGGGAAAACAGAGCACCGATGCGCCACGAATTACCGACCATGAGAAAACACGCCATCCATCACGCGGTTCCAAGTCGGCGTAGCCTTTCACAAGCTGCGCGCAACTGATGCGCAGCTCAACTTGGAAACGCCACTGTTTCGAATGATTTAGCCATATCCTGACGGCGCGGAAATTGCAAACATGCCGACGCTTATGACGCTAAAGTCGAAGAAGTTCGCCTGACAAACGCCGTTCAACAACCATGGGGCTGGCACAATGCCGGCCCCATGAACCGTTTTCCCTGCGCTTCGGCCAGATTGGCTTCAGCCGAGGGTGACGACGAAATGCTTGGTCACCGGCTCGATGATTTTCCAGGTGCCCTTGAAATCGGCTTCCACCACGAAGGCATCGCCCGGCCCAACTTCGACCGGCTCACCGCCATCCGGCGTAATAATGATGCGGCCCGAAATCATGTGCACGAACTCATAGTCGGTGTAGGTGGCATGATAGGTGCCCGGCGTTGCCTGCCAGGTTCCCGAAAGCACCTTGCCGTCCGCAGTGGTGTGCTGGACGGCTGTCTTCATCGTCGGCTTTCCCTCGATAACCTTCCAGCCGGGCAGGTCATTGGGATCGGCATTCTCCACCTTGCCGAACTTGAGGATAGTCTTGCGTGACATGATAAGGCTCTCCCGTTGTCATGCTGAGGCACGAACGCCTGCGGCAAGAGTAGCCAAACGATAATGGAAAGCAACTTAATTTACCTCAAGTAAAGTTGCGCCGGATTCCAAAGCTAGGGTCAGGACCTATTAATCTGGCTAAAATGGTCGGAGCGGATTTGTGCGGATAAGAGGAGCGAAGCCGCTGGAAGGCTGAAGCCTTTCAAGGCTTTGCGACACTGTAGCCCGTGCAAATCCGCTCCGACCATTTTAGCCAGATTAATAGGTCCTGACCCTAGATCTTGGCCTCTTTCAGCACGTCGTTCATGCGCGCCTGCCAGCCCGGCCCGATCGCCATGAACTTGGCGATCACTTCCGGCTCCAGCGAGACCTCGAGACGCACCCTTTCTGGCGGAGGGCGGCGAACCGGCGGCGGCGGGGGTGGCGGCGGCCTGCGAAACGCTTCCGGCACATAGCCGCCAGTGCGCGGCCAGCGACGATGTTCGTGGATGCCGTTCAATACATCACAGGCCGACAGCGCTTCGGCCTCGTTCATGCCCGCCAGCACCCGGTCGCCGAACACCGCAGGCGTCTCATCAACGGAATCCCATACGGCCCAAAGGTCCGTAGGTTCCAACATGAGACTGAACCGCTTCTCGCGCACCGCTTCCTGCTTTCCAACACTGGTTGGAAGCGAAGCTTGGTGATTCTGATCGCCGGAGACTTAATATAAACAGGCAGATAAGTCTTAAATAACCTATTGATTTTATTAAATTTTTATCGAATTCACGGTGCGCGTTCGGAGCCGCGCCGACAGCCCCGATTTGTGCTTAGTTCAGGCGTGTTCCAATGCTTTGCCTGCCCGTTTCCGGCAGCATCATGTCTTTGGCCAGCAGGCCGCAGACCCGGCAAAAAGCTGTGAATGCCTTGCAGGCTTCTTCGGTCGAGGCGATATCCACGCTCGCTCCAAAGCAAGCGTCGAACGCCAATTGGTAAATCGGTCCCTGCCGCCCCACCGGCCAGCCCTGCAGAAAATCCAGTGCCTGCTCGACGCTGTAGATTTCCTCGACGGGCTCGCCGACAGATGGCGAAATGCGAACCGGCACCGCGAATTGCAGCTTATGCATCCCATGCCTCTTCGAATTTACTGCGCGAGGCCGGTGCCAAGACCGGCCAATGAACGATGCTGCGCTGCCCCTGCTGTGCCGCGCAATTGTGTCGCCAATGCGTTTGGCCGAATGCACAGGCCCGCGAAAGCTGCGCTTTTGGCGAGTTGAACCTACACGAAAGGTTGAAGAAGGGCGCAATCGGTGTCACATGATGGGGCAGTTGCCGCCCACCCTTTCGTCCGAAGCCCATGATTACCTATCTCGACGCAGAAACCGCACCGCTCAGAAACACGGGACAGATCCGCCTCTATGGCGCGGAGGGCTTCGCTGGCATGCGCAAGGCCTGCGACCTGACCGCACGCTGCCTCGACGAACTTGTGGATAGGGTCCATCCGGGCGTCACCACCAACGCCATCGACCGCTTCGTGTTCGAATTCGGCATGGACCACGGCGCCATTCCGGCCACGCTGAACTATCGCGGCTACACCAAGTCGTCTTGCACCTCGATCAACCACGTCGTCTGCCATGGCATTCCCGACGACAAGCCGCTGCGCGAAGGCGACATCGTCAACATCGACGTCACCTACATCCTCGACGGCTGGCACGGCGATTCCAGCCGCATGTACCCTGTCGGCCAGATCAAGCGCGCCTCCGAGCGCCTGCTGGAAGTCACGCATGAATGCCTGATGCGCGGCATCGCGGTCATCAAGCCGGGCGTGCGCACGGGCGCCATCGGCGCGGCCATCCAGAGTTTTGCCGAAGGCGAGCGTTGCTCGGTCGTGCGTGACTTCTGTGGCCATGGCGTCGGCCAGCTCTTCCACGACGCGCCCAATATCCTGCACTACGGCAATTCCAGCGAAGGTGTGGAAATGCGGGCGGGCATGATCTTCACCGTCGAGCCGATGATCAACCTCGGCCGGGCGCACGTGAAGGTTTTGTCGGACGGCTGGACGGCGGTGACGCGCGACCGTTCGTTGTCTGCGCAGTACGAGCACACGATCGGCGTCACCGAGACCGGCTGCGAAATCTTTACGCTCTCCCCCAAAGGTCTCGATCGCCCCGGCCTGCCGGCATAGTATCCTCAGCAGGGTGGCGATTCCGCCAGGCAGTGTTCTGTGCGGGGGCATATGGACGACAATCACGACGACGCGCGCGGTTTCCTCGCGGAGCAGCCGGCGCTTGGACTGGGCAAGGCAAAGGCAGTCGAGGAAAAGCCGCACTATCTCGGCCATCGCGACCGGTTGCGGGAGCGTTTCGTCAGTGCCGGGCATGGCGCCCTGCCCGATTACGAACTGCTCGAACTTCTGCTTTTCCGATTGATCCCACGCTCCGATACCAAGCCGATCTCCAAGGCGCTGCTTGCCCGCTTTGGCACGCTGGCCGAGGTTCTCGGCGCGCCGGTCAATCTGTTGCAGGAGGTCAAGGGCATCGGCCCTGCGGTGGCGCTTGATCTCAAGATCATCGCGGCGTCGGCTCAGCGCATGGTGCTCAGCGACCTGAAGGGCCGCGAGGTGCTGTCTTCGTGGACGCAGGTGCTTGCCTATTGCAAGGCCGCGATGGCCTTTGAGGAGCGCGAGCACTTCCGCATCCTGTTCCTCGACAAGAAGAACGCGCTCATCGCCGACGAAGTGCAGCAGACCGGCACCGTCGACCATACGCCCGTCTATCCGCGCGAGGTCATCAAACGGGCGTTGGAGTTGTCCGCGACGGCCATCGTGCTCGTCCACAACCATCCCACTCGCTCAAATCGATCACGTTGGATCACGCACAAGCACGCAGAATCACTAGGAAATTCGCGTATTTTTGGTCTTGCGTAGTGGGGGCGGTTTTGGCAAACTGGGGGCGGTTTAAGGGGTAGGAAACGGCATTCCGCTCCCAGCAAACGATCCCCGTTTCTCCTTGACCGATCCCAGTTGCGGGACAGGAGAAACGTGATGCCAAGCCTGACCGATACCGCGATCCGACATGCGTTGAAGCGCGTCGAAGCGAGCCAGAAACAAGAAAACCTTGCCGACGGCGAAGGGCGCGGGACCGGGAGGCTTGTCCTCGTCCTGAAGCCCATGCCTAAGCGCGTAACCGCCGACTGGATGGCGCAGCAATGGCGCGACGGTAAGCGCATCAAGAAGAAGATCGGCGCCTACCCGTCCATGTCGCTCGCCGAAGCGCGCGAGATCTACAAGCGCGACTACGCCGACGTCATCCAGAAAGGCCGGAGCATCAGGATCGCGACCGATACGCGGCCCGGAACTGTCGCCGACCTGTTCGAGGGCTATGTCGCCTCGCTCAAGAGCGCAGGCAAGCCGTCGTGGAAGGAAACGGAAAAAGGCATGAACAAGATCGCCGACACGCTTGGCCGCAACCGTCTTGCGCGCGAGATCGAGCCCGATGAGATCGTCGAAGTGATCCGACCAATCTACGACCGTGGCGCGCGGGCGATGGCCGACCATGTCCGCGGCTATATTCACGCAGCCTTTGGCTGGGGCATGAAGTCCGACAACGACTATCGGAACACTTCGCCACGTCGTTTCCGGATTCCCTTCAATCCAGCCACGGGCATTCCAACCGAGCCCAAGGTCCAGGGCACTCGCTGGCTCGACGAAGACGAATTCGTGCGGCTTTATCGCTGGCTGGAATGCCCTGACACGCCTGTCACTCCTTCTTATCTGCGCGCCGTGCAGCTTCTCATGCTGACCGGGCAGCGGGTCGAGGAGATCGCTCGCTTCCATATCGACCAATGGGATACCAAGGAGCGGATCATCGACTGGTCAAAGACCAAGAACCTTCAGCCGCACGCCGTCCCGGTGCCGTCGCTCGCCGCCGAACTGATCGAATCCATCAAACCGAACGAATATGGCTGGTTCTTCCCCTCTGCGACTGACCCGTCGAAGCCTGTCAGTCACGGTACGCTTTACTCGTTCATGTGGCGCCAGCGCGATCGCGGCGTAATCCCCTATGTGACGAACCGCGATCTCCGTCGGACCTTCAAGACACTCGCCGGCAAGGCCGGTGTCTCCAAGGAAATCCGCGATCGTCTCCAGAACCACGCGCTTCAGGACGTCAGCTCCAAGAACTACGACCGCTGGAACTACATGCCCGAGAAGCGTGCCGGCATGGCGAAGTGGGACAAGTTCGTCCGCGCGATGCTGGCGAAGAAGAAAGGTGCCGACGCCTTGAAGAAGGCAGCGTGAGCGGTCGGCTTCTCGTGTTGGCCGCCGCGACCGCGACGCTCTGCTACGCCGCGCCGGCCCATGCAGATCCGTGCGAAGGCACTCTCCCCACGCGGGCCGGCGTCCAGTTCTCCGGCATCGTCCGATATGTGGGAGATGGCGACGGTCTCTGTGTCGGGCGAACGGCGGACCCCAATGAGTGGATTGAAGTCCGCCTCGCCGATTTCAACGCCCCGGAGCTACACACTCCCGGCGGTCCCGCGGCCAAGGCGGCGCTCGAACGCCTGGCCCTACAGCGCGAGGTCATATGCACATCCGAGCGCGGGCGCGGCGGCCGTGTCCGCTCCTTTGACCGCGTTATCGCGCGCTGCCGGATCAGCGGAGCCAATCTTGGCGACCTGCTGCGTCAGGCCGGCGTAGCCGAGGGCGGCAACTGATGCGATCCAGCTCACCATTGACTCCACATAGCTTGGAGGCTATATGACTTGGAACGTCAGACTGCATGATGCCTTCGAGGCGGAGTTTCTGGCTTTCGAGCGCGAGGTCCAGACCGAATTGCTGGCGGTCGCGAAGCTGCTAGGCGAATACGGCCCGCAGCTCGGTCGGCCCTATGCCGACACGCTCAAAGGCTCGAAACACGCCAACATGAAGGAGATGCGCTTCTCGGCCGCCGACGGCGAATGGCGTGCTGCCTTCGCCTTTGATCCCGAACGGAAGGCCATCCTTCTCGTCGCGGGCGACAAATCCGGCGGCAGCCAGAAGCGCTTCTATAAGCAGCTTATTGCAAAGGCGGACAGCCGGTTTTCCGCACATCTGGAAAACCTGAAGTCCGCAAAGAAGGACTGATCCGATGGGCCGGAGCCTGGACGAAATCATCGCTTCTCTACCCCGCGACCAGCAGGAGCAGATCGAAGCGCGCTACGAAGAGCTGAAGCAGGAGGTCGAGGGCCTCCGCGAGTTGCGGCAGATTGCCGGCAAAGCCCAGGCCGACATCGCGACGGCGCTGAACATCAAGCAGCCCTCGGTCTCGAAGATTGAGAAGCAGGCGGACATGTATCTCTCGACGCTTCGCAGTTATGTCGAGGCGATAGGCGGAAAGCTGGAACTAACCGTGAAGCTGCCGGCTCGTCCGGCATTCACGATCCACCATCTCGGTGATGTCGCCGCGCCGACCGGCAAGCCTACCGTCGCTCGGCGCAAGGTCGTTGGCTTGCGGTAGGAGCCCCGATGACGCGCCTGTTTGATGTCGATGGAGAGAATCTCGACCGCGGCTTCGTGAATCTCAGAGCGGCGGAATCCCGCCACGAGCAGCAGCTTCACGAGCTGATCGAATCGCTGTGGGCGACCTATGAGCCTTATGCTGATCCGGACTTCCCCCAGGGCTTCGCGCGCGATGTCGATGGCCGGTTCTGGGAAATGTACCTTGGCTGCACGCTACTCGAAGCGGGCCGCGCGCTGCTGCCTGTCGTCGAGCGTCAGCGCGCCGGCGGTCAACCGGATCTGTGCGTCGTAGAAGAGGGACGGCGCATCTGGATCGAAGCGATCACACCCGACGAGGGCGACCCCGGCCCTGATCAAATTGTGCGACCTGTCCCAATGAATGAAGGTGGTGGTCTCTCCGCCGCGCCGATCCGCCAGGCGCAATTGCGCACGACGAGCGCGTTCTGGACGAAGGCGCAGAAGATCGCACGCTACCTTGCTCAGGGCGTTATCGGCCCTGACGACGTGCGAATCATCGCCATCAGCGCAAGCCGCTTCGGTGTGTATGTCGCCGAAAGGCCCCTGCCGCTCATCATGACCTCGCTGTTCCCAATCGGCGATGCCTTCGTCACGATCGATCGGGAGACCGGCAATGTTGTCGAGGAAGGATTCCATTCAGCGCCCTTTATCGACCGCGAACGCGAGCCCATACCGCGCACGGCCTTTCTCGACGAACGGTTCGCTGACATCTCCGGCGTTCTCTGGTCGCGCGTCGGGCTCGGCAACCTTTCGCGCCAAGGCAGACCACTCACCTACGTCCATAATCCCCTCGCGCAGGTCCCGCTTCCGACGAACTGGGGCGTCTGGGATCGGGAGTTCGTCACCACGCCCCAGGGAGAGGCGTGGGAATCGTCGGACATCCTCGCACCCGAGCCATTGGCGGAAGCGTCGGCCGAGCAATGACGACGCTGATCGACGTCTGGAATCTCGACACCTTCGACGTGGCCTTGATGGAAGGGTTGCGCGATCAGCAGCAACTCCTCATCGACTATTTCGCGACGGATCGGACGAACTACCTGAAGCGCGAAGCTTCGGACCATAGGGGTCCGATCCCGTCCAACCCCTATGCCGGGGCCTATTACAGCTTCTCCGAGGACTTGATGGCGGTCATGCAAACCCGGACGATCCGGGCTTGGCATCACACGCGCATGACCGACCGCGAGGTCGAGACCGCCACGAGCAACGGGCTTTATCCGGCAACGCTCGAAACCTTGCGCGCGCGCCTAGCGGACCGCGTCGCGGATGGCGATTTCAGCTTCGATGAAGCCCGGGCGATCTTTGACGCGAGTCCCTTCCACAAAGACCAGTTCGGCTCACGAGCCGACAAGTTCTGGATGACGTCCCACCCGCACCGAATCGACGATGGCGGCGTGACCTCTCTGCTCGCCCATTGGGGCGGTGAATCCGCCTATTTCAATCACGACGACGGCGAGATCCTCGACAGGCTCTCGAACCTCGGCGCCCCGCGCGTCCTCGAAATCGCTGTCCCCCTCAATGTCACGCCCGACGCCTATTCAGCAGCCAAGGCGGTGATCGCGCTCTATGCGCGCTCGCTCGACTGTCACGCCGATTGGGGCGGGTTCGACCTATACGCTTCTTCGCACCTCGGCCCCGAAGCGCTGCTGCGCGTACATAGCGGCGGCGAGCCAGACTTCGCGACCCTCGGGCGGGGCTATCCAGCCGCCTTTCATGACCGGTTCGGTGACGATGCTTAGTTCGGCGACCCTGCGACTACCTGGATCATAGGAGCGCCTTTATCGAGCAGATCATCGAGGAAGTCTTCTCGTGAGGGGATCGGCCCGGCCTGAGTCGCCAGGATGAGCGCTTCGACGACCTGTCGCGCCAGTGAGCGCGCCAGGACACGTTCACTGGTCGAGATCGCCGCCATAGCGCGGCCGTGCAGGAATGCGCTCCTGACATTGAAAAGCGTCTCGTACTGGTCGGCATAGCCGCGATCTCCCAGCAGCCCGGCCACCCGTCCACGCATTCTTCTCGTAGGGCTCATTTTTTTGTGCCGGTCCGGGGCGACGCGAAAGCTCTTCTGATAGTCGGCCTGCAGGCCCAGAGCCGCCTCGATCGTGGTGATATGCGCCAGAAACTCATCGACACCCTCGGCCAGAAATGCGCGCACGAGGAAATGGGCGATCGGCGTTTCGAACAGGACGGTCCGCTTCGCCTGCTCCACGATCGCCCATCGATGTTGATCCCAAACGGCCACCTCTGTCCTGGCCTCGTCGGATAACCGTAATTCCAGGGGCCGCTCTACCTCCACCGTCCCGCCATAGCCGTCGTCATAAACGCGGTCTTCCCAGTTGAGCGTATCGGACGATGGCGGTGAGCTGGGGCGCACGAAGATGTCGTTGTCCACGGTATAAACCCACGGGACGCGGAAGCCGCGCCAGTCGACCTCCGGCATTGTCGACCAGCCTTCCCAGGGCGCCAGCAGGAAGAAGAACAGCGCGTCCTCGAGCGCACCCGGAAACCGCCCTTTGTGTGGTTCGATCTGGCCGAGATCCTGCCGCATGTCCATGAACAGCACGGGGACGGCACGCGCCTCCGGCTCCTTGTCGAGCGCCACCTCTTCCTCGACCACCAGCCAATGGAATTCCGAAAACCGATCGGCATCGAAATCGACGCCCTGAAACATGCGCTTCAGCCGCGTCGTGTCGACGAGCGCGCGAAGCTCGTCCGCCTTGAACTGGGCAACCCGCGCCGGCCCGAACGCAAGGGACGGAAGCTCCTCTGCCAGATCGAGCGGCGCGAGATGGACACGGCGCGCGTGGGTCGCGCGAAATGCTGTGTCGAGCCCTATCGCCGCCACCTCGACAGGAGACGCGAGATGCGCCGCGTCCGTGCGAAGCTCGCATGGCAGACCGAGCGAGCGCAGCGCCGTCGAGAGTGCGAAGGTCGGCCCCTCCTTCCCGGCATTGGGATAGCCGTCACGGCAGGCTTCACGCAGCCGCACGAACGCCGGTGCGGCGAGGAGATTGTCAGGCCCCGGCGGAGCCAGCCGCCACAGCTCCGCCATCGCGTGCAACATTGCCTCGCTCGGGCCTGGCTGTGCGTCGCTCATCAGGTGATCCGCAGTCGGCGCAAGAGCTTTGCCAGCATCGCTTCATACTCCTCGGGTTTCGAGAAATCGGCGTACATCTTGCCTTTCAGAAACTCTGGCAGCTCGCACGGCTCGTAGAGAAGCGGCAGCACGACAACCTCGCCGCTGGTGATCTCCCGATTCATTGCCACGTCGAGCTCCTTCTTCACCCAAGGGGCGTCGATCGACTTGGTCGAGAGCACGACGGCGATGTAGCGGCTGAGCTTCATGCCCTCGTCGATCTTGGCGATGAGCGAGTCACCAATGTCGATTTCGGCTTCGTCCAGCCAGACTCGCGGCACGCCATGAGCGAGCAGGTCGGTTCGCAGGCGACGCACGAACGGCTTGTCGACGCCGGTATGGCTCAGGAAAATCCCGTGATATTTCTCGTGGGCCGGGTCGGCCTTCTCCAGCGCCAGGCTATCCCGGACCAGTTGGTTCTCGGCGTCCGGCGACGTCGGCGGCGTCAACAGCCACCCGACCGTCATTCCAAGCGCCACGCGCCCGCCGAGGCTATAGCCCTCCGGCGTCGACGCGATCGAAGTTATCCCCTCGGCCGGGTCCGACAGGCACAAGGTCCAGCCCGTCTTCGACAGGACATCGAAATAGCGCACGAACGGGCTATCGTGATCGATCGCGCCCATCCGCCGCCCCTTCTTCACGAGCAGGTCCGAACGCTTCACAAGCCCGCCGACCTTCGGTGCGGCGTAGCCCAGATGGGTTTCGCGATAGCCGAAGAAGTTCATCCGCTTTGGCTCCGACAAGCACCAGACCACGGTGGCGCCGGCCGCGATCGCGGCCTCCATCTCCTTTTCCCGATCGTCAGCCAGGAAGGCGGAATCGATGTCGTAGCTGTCATTCTGGCGCTTGAGCTTCCCCAGCTCATTGGGTTCGTTCGAGAACTCCCCCTCCGCGCCGAACAGGAAATGAGAATAGCTCTGCGGATTGATGATGATCGTGTCGTACTCGTAGAGCGGAAACGCCGCGCGCGCCTTATCCACCCCAGCCTGGCACAGTCCGAGATTTTCAATCTCGACACCTTCGATCTTATCGCCGGTATATGTGACCCCGACCGTCAGCACGCGCTTCATCAACTCTCCCCTTTATTGTCTTCTGTGGTCTCGCCCGATGATGCGCCCAGCCCCACAGTCTCACCCCGAGACCGGGACCGGCCTCACGTCCTTGACCTCGCCGCGACTTCCGACCAGCGCGATCTCGATGCCGGCCAGCGCGCAACGCGGCGCCAGTCGCTCCGCCAGTCGCAAGGTGCCTTCCGTGAATGGGACGACGGCCACTTGCCGTCCTTGCGACGGCGTCGCCATCAACATGCCAACCGTCTCGCACAAACCCTTGTAGAGTCGAGACACCTGGCCCGAATGCCTCGTGTTGATGATCCCGCCCTTGCATTCGGCGGAGATGACGTGGTTGCCGACCTCTGCGACCACATCACCCAGCCCCGACTTTGGATTGACGGTGATCTGCTGGCCCGCGGCGTTCCGGTATGTGCCGCCATAGCTGGTGGTGCCGACGCTCGAGATCTTGATGAAGTCGCGCCGAAGCAACCAGGCGGCGAAGTCGAATTGCTTGCCGTGCTCTCCATCGGGGTGAACACGGACGTGCTGGGTATCCTGCGTCCGTAACAGGTGCATGGCATAGGCGATCATGACCGCGCCTTCGTAGAGATGGTGTTCGTGTTCGCCGTCGGATTTTCCGACCCGGTTTGGCGGCGGCGACAGCGCCGTAACGAGATCCTCGAAATCCATGACAATCCTCCCCGGCCGTTAGTGTAGCTGATGGGCCGAGAGTAATCGTCCTTCAACGCGGAATGGCTCAAGCTACTGGTAGCAGATTGAGCCGCCGTTCGTCCGCACTCTTTCTTCGCGCAGAACGTCCGAAACCTTAGGACCGCCCGGAGGGGAAAGCCTTCCCCTGCGTCCGAGCCTTGCGTCTCGGCCGACCCCTTCTGCGGGAGGCCCCGCAACGCCCCTTTTAGAGGAAGAGGACGGACCGGCTTTGCCGTGACGGGTTGAGGGCTGGAGAAGAGGTCTCCGGCGCCCGTCATGGAGATTGGTCCCATGACCCAGGTTTCGGTTCTAGACGCCCGCCGCGACACCAGCGGCGGCTACAAAGTGGATGTCGGCCGCGGCGAGCGAATCGGCCGCGTCTCGTCGGAATGGTTTTCCCGGCCCGCAGACGAGCGCTACCTGTCGCTGTCCGAGCTGGCGCGGGCCGTCCGTGACCGCGCAGATCGCAGCCGGACCCGCGTGGCGGAAAGCGCCCTGATCCATGTCGAAGCGAACCGCAGCGACCCGGAACGGCTGGCGTTGATCCTGCCGGGCACGGATACGCCCATCGCCCCGACCCATTGGAGCTTCGGCCAACTGGCCAGCCTGGTCGGCGCGCCGGCAGCCTATCTGCGCCAGCTTCCCGCGCCGCTCGCCGCGATCAACCTGCAATACGGCCTGACGTCCAATCGGGCAGAGCAGATCAAGACGCTGGAAACCGATACTGGCCGTGTCGAACTGCGCGCCGTCACTGGCCCGGACTACGGCCGCATCTACGATCACGAACTGGTCGAGGCCGTGCAGCGCATTGCCGGCAACGGCACGGGCGACACACGTTGGAAAGTGCCCGGCGTGCTCGACTGGTCGACCGGCATCTACAATCCGCGGGTCGACATCACCAAGGATACGACCACGCTCTATGCCTCCGACCGCGACGTCTTCCTGTTCCTGGTCGACGACCTGAATCCGATCGAAGCTGGCCGCCTGCCTGACGGCTCGCCGGATCTCTACTTCCGGGGCTTCTACTGCTGGAACTCCGAGGTCGGCGCCAAGACGCTTGGCATGGCGAGCTTCTATCTGCGCGCGGTTTGCCAGAATCGAAATCTCTGGGGCGTGGAGGATTTCGAAGAAATCACCATCCGCCACAGCAAATATGCCGCCAACCGGTTCGCGCACGAGGCGGCCCCGGCGCTGCTGAACTTCGCAAACTCCTCGCCCCTGCCATTCGTCAACGGCATCAAGGCCGCCCGCGAGCGGATCGTCGCCAGAACCGACGAGGACCGCACCGACTTCCTGCGTCGCCGCGGCTTCTCGAAGGCCGAGACCGGCAAGATTATCGACACGGTGTTGGCCGAGGAAGGACGACCGCCCCAGAGCATCTTCGATTTTGTGCAGGGCATCACCGCCGTTGCGCGCGACAAGCCCCATCAGGACGCCCGCCTCGACATGGAGGCCAAGGCGAAGAAGCTGCTCGATCGAGCCGCCTGACCTCCGCAAAGCCGGAGATGCGGTTTTCCGTGTCTCCGGCTTTGCGCTTCCGCGTGTCCCCCAATTCCGTTCCGTGGCGCTGCCCCCTTTAGAGGAAGAGGGCGGCGCTTCGCTCCGTGACGGGTTTAGGGCTGAGAGAGAGTCTCTCGGCGCCCGTCGCGGAGACTACCCGATGGCTACTGCCGTTCAGAAGATCACCCTGTCGTCCTCGCGCGACATCCCTTTCAACAAGCTGGTCCTGTCCCAGTCCAACATCCGGCGCGTGAAGGCCGGCGTCTCGATCGAGGACCTCGCCACCTCGATCGCGCGTCGCGGCCTGATCCAGAGCCTCAGCGTTCAGCCGGTCGTCGATGCCGATGGCGTCGAGACCGGCATGTTCGAGGTCCCGGCTGGCGGCCGACGCTTCCGCGCCCTCGAACTGCTCGTGAAGCAGAAGCGCCTCGCCAAGATCGCGCCGGTGCCCTGCATCGTGCGCGACCGCGACAGCGAGATCCTCGCAGAGGAAGTTTCGCTCGCTGAGAATATTGAGCGTGCCCCGCTTCATCCGCTCGATCAATTCCGCGCCTTCCAGGACATGCGCGCCAAGCACATGACCGAGGAGGAAATCGCCGCAGCGTTCTTCGTCCCGGCCAATGTCGTGAAACAGCGGCTGCGCCTTGCGGCGGTCTCACAGGCGCTCCTTGACGTCTATGCCGAGGACGGCATGACGCTGGAGCAACTCATGGCCTTCACGGTCTCCGATGACCATGTACGCCAGGAGCAGGTCTGGGACGCGATCAAGGACGCCTGGTCCAAGGAGCCCTATCAGATCAAGCGCATGCTGACCGAGAAGACGGTGCGGGCATCCGACAAGCGCGCTGTGTTCATCGGGATCGAGGCTTATGAGGCGGTGGGCGGCATCGTCATGCGCGACCTTTTCCAGTCCGACGATGGCGGCTGGCTTCACGACCCGGCGCTCCTCGATCGGCTTGTTGGCGAGAAGCTGAAGGCTGAAGCCGAGACCATCGCTGCGGAAGGCTGGAAGTGGATCGAGGTGGCGGTCAGTTTCCCTTATGACGCGGCACGCGGCCTGCAGGAGATCGCCGGCACGGCCCTCGATCTGACGGCGGCGGAGCAGGCGACCATCGACGCGCTGAACGCCGAGATGGCCAGGCTTGAAGCCGAATATCAGGACGCCGACGAGCTGCCGGACGAGGTCGATCAGCGTCTCGGTGAAATCGAGACCGCGCTCGCGAGCTTCGAGGATCGCCCGATTCACTACGAGCCGGCCGATATCGCCATCGCCGGCGTATTCGTCAGCATCGACGCCGACGGCTCGCTCACGGTCGATCGCGGCTTTGTCCGGCCCGAGGATGTCCCTGTCATCCCAGTCGACGGCGACGGAGACACCGGGTCGGGGACCGATGGCGTATCGAGCGAGCCCGAAGGCCCGACGGTGCAGCGCGCCGTCATCACCATCGGGGGCCAGCCCGCCGAACCGGAAGATGACGACGAGGACGACACCATCAAGCCGCTGCCCGAACGCCTGGTCATCGAGCTGACCGCCTACCGCACACTCGCGCTGCGTGATGCCGTCGCCAACAACCCGCACATCGCCATGACGGCGCTGCTGCACAAGCTCGTCTCGGACCGGTTCATGACCCGGATGTATGCCGGAGCCATGGAGGCGGGGGTGAAGCACATCTACTTCCCCGTCCAGGACGAGGCGCTGAAGGACAGCCCCTCAGCGCGGGCGGTGCAGGAGCGTCACGACGCCTGGGCCGCCGACATCCCGAAAGACGACGACGCACTTTGGGATTGGCTCGCCGGCCTCGACGATACAAGCCGCATGGCGCTGCTGGCGCACTGCGTCAGCTACGGCGTGAACGCGCTCTACGAGCGGCCGAATCCGCACAGCTCCAGCGGCGTGTCGCAGCATACGCTCGACATGCGACTGGCCCAGGCCGACCGCCTGACGCGGGCGACCGGGCTCGACATGGTGGAGGCTGGCTGGCGTCCGACATTCGGCAACTACCTCAATCGCGTTACGAAGCCGCGCATCCTCGAAGCGGTCCGCGAGGCGAAGGGCGAACAAGCCGCCCAGCTCATCGACCATCTGAAGAAGGGCGACATGGCCAAGGAGGCCGAGCGCCTGCTCGCCGACAGCGGCTGGCTGCCCGAACCGCTGCGCCTCGCTGATCTTGCCGATCGGCCTGACGTCGGCGAGGCCGGTGACACCGAAGCGTTGCCGGACTTCCTCGCCGGTGACGATGACGAGGTGACCGAGGCCGATGCGGACGCCTCCGACCTGATCGCCGCCGAATAGGCCCCTTGGCGGGGAGCGACGCCGATCGCTCCCCGCCGCATTTTTCAAGGAGCCTTCAGATGGATACCTCCATCATCGATGTGCCGCGCCGCGTCGTCTTCCAGTATCTCGTTCCCGTTCACGTCGAGGTCGAAGATGGCCTCGTCTGCCGCGTGACGGTGATCGACGAAACACCCGTGCGTCACCCCACCGTCGTCGAGGGCGACAGCGCCGATCTCCACGAGGCCGTCGGCGCATCCGACGACGGGCAGCCATGGCCGTCCTGGAAGTTCGGCTACTGACCCCACCACATCCTTTCATCCACCTCGAGCCCGGCCACGCGCCGGGCTCTTTTCGTTTCAGGAGACCGCCGTGGCGGAGTATTTCACACGCTTCTCATGCCTGCTGGATGTGGGCACGGTCGAGAACGCAGCGCGCGCCCTCGACATCTACAACGACCTGATAGCGCAGAACGCCGCCGAAGACCCTCCGGCCGAACCGTTCCTGCTTTCGATCGAACCGGAACATGGCCCCACGCGCCTCTGGATGCGCGATCCGGGCACCGCCGACCCCCAGCTCCTCATTACCTTCGTGACGCGCTGCGCAGAGGCGTTTGGCCTCGCCGGACGCTGGGGTTTCCAATGGGCCGGCATCGCGTCCGAGCCGCGCATCGACGGCTTTTCCGGAGGCGCCCATCTCCTCGACCTGACGACGGGGCAGACCATCGAATGGATGAGCAGCGGCGGCTGGCTCGCCGACCGCCTCGCTGCGGGAGGCGCGACATGAGCATCCCGGATCATGCGCGGGACAATTCCAGACGCTGCTCCGCGCTGCGGCCGATGGTGCCCTGGCGCTGATGGAATGCGCCGACGCCGCAACCGGAGAGACCCGCTACGTCATCTGCGCGGTCGGCCGCGATGATGGCGACTACGTGTTCACGCCGTTCGGTCACCTCGCCGACGGCGATCCCTACGAGGCGTACACGCCTCCGAATGGCGGCTCCTGCATCGCGGATTGATCCGCTACCAGACCGCCACTTCCCACTGGCCGTTCACGCGCGCGAAGCCGACCGGCCTGTTCTGCGGTGTGGCGTTGGCCCGGGTCGTATCCATCGTGAGCTGCGTCATGCATGTCACGCCAGGACCGACGCCACCTGGAGAACAATCGCCGAGCTTCAGAGTCGCATTGGCGAGCGAGGTTCCCGTGAAGAGGCGATGGCGCCGCACGGCGGCGATCGCCTCTTCCTCGGTCGGCTGCGCGACGCCGGCGACGGCGGCGGCCGACGATCCGCCCGGCGAAATCATGGGGCGCGCCATGAACCCAGCGCCAAACCCCACCACCAGGCATCCCGCCGCCACCGTGCCGATCGCGCTTGCCTTCATGTCCGTCTCTCCCTTGACCCCGCTCAGTGAAGCGCACGCGTCCTCGATCGTCGAGGCCGCCGCCCGCCATGTGTTGGATGACGGAGTGTAGCGGCGCGCGGCCGACCTCGGAAGACGAAGCGGTCAAAAGGTCATCGCGCGCGCCAGAGTGAGAGGTTGGCCGGGACGGGTTCGAGCCGGTGCGGTCGAGAGAGAGCGCCTGCCGGCTCCTCCGTTTCCGCTCTCCCGAGGTGCCCTTCATGACCATCGCTTCCGCATCCGCGGCCGCTCCCGCCGCGTCGTCTCCGCTTGCCGTGAGCCCGCCGCCCGCCGCCATCCTCGCCGCGGCCCAACACCTTCTCCCGCATCTCGAACGCGGCCAGCCCGTCGATGCCGTAACCTTGCGCGGCGCGATGGAGGCAGCCTTCGGCGCTTCCGACACGTGCGGCGCCTGGGACTGGAAGACGGCTTACGAAGCCTGCGAAGCGGCGACCGTGCTGTTTCTGCGCAAATACGGAAAGGCGGTTTTCCGCAAGTCCGGCTCTCCGACCGCCAGTCTCCCCATGCTGACCAAGATCGCGAGCCTGATGCCGACGCATACGCGGCGCTCGGAAGAGACGCAGGCCTTCCAGCAGTTCTCTACGCCGGTGCCACTCGGTCTCGCTGCGATTGCCGCCGCCGCGATCACACCCGCGGACTGCGTGCTGGAGCCCTCGGCCGGAACCGGGCTGCTCGCCATCCTCGCCGAGATCGCTGGGGCGAGGCTAATGCTCAACGAGCTGGCCGACACGCGCGCAGGCCTTCTGTCCTCCCTCTTTCCGGCCATCCCCGTCACACGCTTCGACGCAGCCCAGATCGACGATCACGTCGATGCGACAGCGGTGCCGAGCGTCGTGTTGATGAACCCGCCATTCTCGGTGATGGCGAACGTCTCCGGCCGCATGGCCGAGGCCGCCTATCGCCACGTCGCCTCGGCGCTGGCGCGTCTGGCGGATGGCGGACGGCTCGTGACGATCACGGGCGCCAGCTTCGCGCCCGACGCACCGGCCTGGCGCGACGCGTTTGCCCGGTTGCAGGAGCGCGGACGTGTCGTGTTCACCGCAGCCATCGACGGCGCAGTCTACGCCAAGCATGGCACGACCATCGAGACCCGGCTGACTGTCATCGAAAAGAAACCTGCCGACGATCGCACGGTCTTTCCGCCATCCGCCGGTATTGCGCCCGATGTCACGACGCTGCTCGGCTGGATCGAAGCCCAGCTTCCCGCACGCCTACCGGTCGCGCTGCCGAAGGTCGATTTGGCCGCTTCCGTGCCGCGCACCGTGCGCGGCTATCTCGCTCGCGCCGCATCATCGCCGGTTGCCCGTTCGATCGCCGAACCCGAGGGCGTCGAACTCGCCTATGAGATCGTCGACTGGACGCCTCCCGAGGGTGGCCGGCTAACCGATGCCATCTACGAGGAATACGGCCTTCAGGCGATCCGTATTCCCGCCGCTCAGGCGCACCCGACCAAGCTGGTCCAGTCTGCCGCGATGGCCTCGGTCGCGCCGCCGAAGCCGAGCTATCGGCCCCGGCTGCCCGCCAGTATCGTCACCGACGGCATCCTGTCCGACGCCCAGCTCGAAACCGTCATCTATGCTGGCGAAGCCCATGGCGAATTCCTCGCCGGGGCCTGGACCGTGGACGAGACCTTCGATCTCGTCTCGGCTGCGCCGGACGATGCGCAGAACGCAGTGCGCTTCCGTCGCGGCTTCATGCTCGGCGACGGCACCGGCGCCGGCAAGGGCCGCCAGGCAGCCGGCATCATCCTCGACAACTGGATGCGCGGACGGCGTAAGGCGGTCTGGATCTCCAAATCCGACAAGCTGCTGGAGGACGCGCAGCGCGACTGGTCGGCCCTCGGAATGGAACGCCTGCTGGTGACGCCGCTGTCGCGCTTCCCGCAGGGCAAGCCGATCACGCTCGGCCAAGGCGTCCTATTCACCACCTATGCCACGCTACGGTCCGACGACCGCGGCGAGAAGCTTTCTCGTGTCAAACAGATCGTCGAATGGTTGGGCTCCGATTTCGATGGAGTGATTATTTTCGACGAGAGCCACGCCATGCAGAACGCCGCTGGCGGCAAGGGCGAACGCGGCGACGTCGCTGCCTCGCAGCAGGGCCGTGCGGGCTTGCGGCTCCAGCACGCGCTTCCGAATGCGCGTGTCGTCTATGTCTCCGCGACCGGCGCCACCACGGTGCACAATCTCGCCTATGCGCAACGGCTTGGCCTGTGGGGCGGCGAGGATTTCCCCTTCGCCACGCGCGCCGAATTCGTCGAAGCGATCGAGGATGGCGGCGTCGCGGCGATGGAAGTGCTCGCACGCGATCTGCGCTCGCTCGGCCTCTACACCGCCCGGTCGCTCTCCTATGACGGCGTCGAATATGAACTGGTCGAGCACCAACTCACCCCCGAGCAGACGCGCATCTACGACGCCTATGCCGGGGCGTTCGCGATCATTCACAACAATCTCGACGCCGCGATGCAGGCCGCCAACATCACGGGCGATACCGGCACGCTGAACCGGCAGGCGAAGTCCGCCGCCCGCTCGGCCTTCGAGAGCGCCAAGCAGCGCTTCTTCGGCCACCTGCTCACGAGCATGAAGACGCCGACCCTGATCCGTTCGATCGATCAGGACCTGGCCGATGGCCATGCCGCCGTCATCCAGATCGTCTCCACCGGCGAGGCTCTGATGCAACGCCGGCTGGCCGAGATCCCGACCGAGGAATGGAACGACGTCCGCGTTGACATCACGCCGAGGGAATATGTCCTCGATTACCTCGCCCATTCCTTCCCGGTGCAGCTCTACGAGCCGTTCACCGATAGCGAGGGCAACCTGTCGTCGCGGCCGGTCTATCGCGCTGGCCAGCCCGTCGAGAGCCGCGAGGCCGTCGCACGCCGGGATCGCCTGATCGAGACGCTGGCCAGCCTGCCGCCGGTCCCCGGCGCGCTCGACCAGATCGTCCAGCGCTTCGGCACCGACATCGTCGCGGAAGTCACCGGCCGATCGCGGCGGATCGTCCGCAAGTCGGGTGCCGACGGCAGGGGCGAACGCCTCGCCGTCGAGAACCGCGCCGCCTCTGCCAATTTAGCGGAAACCTCCGCCTTCATGGATGACTTGAAGCGCATCCTGATCTTCTCGGATGCTGGCGGGACCGGGCGCAGCTATCACGCCGATCTGTCGGCGCGGAACCAGCGGCTCCGCGTCCATTACCTGCTCGAACCGGGCTGGAAGGCGGATGCCGCGATCCAGGGGCTCGGCCGCACCAACCGCACCAACCAGGCGCAGCCACCACTGTTCAGGCCGATCGCCACCGATGTGAAGGCAGAGAAGCGCTTCCTGTCGACGATCGCCCGCCGGCTCGACACGCTGGGGGCGATCACGCGCGGCCAGCGCCAGACTGGCGGACAGGGCCTCTTCCGCCCCGCGGACAATCTGGAATCGCACTATGCGCGCGATGCGCTGCGCCAGCTCTATCTCCTGCTCGTGCGCGGCAAGGTCGAAGGTTGCTCGCTGCAGATGTTCGAGGACGCCACTGCCCTGAAGCTGATGGACGACAACGGCATCAAGGACGAGCTGCCGCCGATCACCACCTTCCTCAATCGGCTTCTGGCGCTGACCATCTCGCTACAGGGCATCCTGTTCACCGCCTTCGAGCAGCTCCTCAACGCCAAGATCGAGGGCGCCATCACCAGCGGCGTCTATGACCTCGGGCTGGAGACGCTCCAGGCCGAGAGCTTCATCGTCACCGACCGTCGCACCATCCATGTCCATCCAGGCACCAGCGCCGAGACGCAGTTGCTCACTGTCACCCGGCGCGAACGCAACCGTCCGACCTCGCTCGACGGCGCGTTCGATCTTCTCGCCGACCCGCGCACAAAGCTGCTGGTCAACGGCCGCTCCGGCCGAGCCGCCGTACAGGTTCCAGCATCGTCCATCATGCTCGACGATGGCGAGATCGAGCGTCGCGTCGCGCTGATCCGCCCGATGGAACAGCACCATGCCACCCTCCGCTCGATGGACGAGAGCCATTGGGAGGAAGCCGATCGGAACAGCTTCGTGGAGGCCTGGACCGCTGAGATCGCCGAGGTGCCGGAATTTTCCGATAGCACCATCCACATCGTCGCCGGCCTGCTGCTGCCGATCTGGAAGCGGCTGCCGAACGAGTCGACGCGGGTCTATCGACTCCAGACCGACGCGGGCGAGCGCATCATCGGCCGCCGCGTCTCGCCGGCGTGGGTTGCGGGCGCAATGGCAACGGGGGCGAGCACGTTGACCCCTGACGACGCCTTCACGGCGTTGATGGATGGCCGCACTATCCTCGACATCGCTGAAAGCATGCAGCTTCGCCGCGTCCGCGTCATGGGCGCCAACCGCATCGAACTGTCGGGCTTCACCGACGCGATGCGCGACCGCCTGCAGGCCTATGGCCTGTTCAGCGAGATCATCTCGTGGAAGCTGCGCTTCTTCGTACCGACCGACGCTACCGGCCCCGCGATCCTCGGCAAGGTGCTCGAGCGCTTCCCTGTCGAGCGCGTCGGCGAGCGGGAGGCGGCGTGATGGCACGGCAGGACGCCTCCGAACTAGCGATCCGTCTCGGCCGACAGGCCGATGCGGTGTGCCGTAATTATCTCTCCGCCGGTCACCGGGAGGGCCGATATTGGCTGGTCGGCGATGTGCGCAACACGCCCGGCCGCTCCATGTTCGTCCGGCTGAAGGGTGGCGACACCGGCAAGGGCGCGGCCGGCAAATGGACCGATGCCGCCACCGGCGAGCATGGCGATCTCCTCGACGTCATCCGTGAGAGCTGCGGCCTGGTCGACTTCAAGGACGTCGCCGATGAGGCCCGCACCTTCCTGTCGATGCCACATCCCGAACCGGACCGACCGCATGCTGGCGAGCGCAAAGCACCGGCTCCGACCGGATCGCCCGAAGCGGCGCGACGGCTCGTCGGGATGTCGCAGCCGATTTTGGGCACTGTCGTAGAAGCGTATCTACGGGAACGTGCGATTACGGTTTTGCACAGAACCGGATCGCTGCGTTTCCACCCCCGATGCTATTACCGGCCCGACGAGCATTCCCCGACCGAGACCTGGCCGGCGATGATCGCCTCCGTCACCGATCTGGCTGGCCGGATCACCGGCGCACACCGTACCTGGCTTGCTCCGGACGGTTCGGACAAGGCGCCGATCGATACCCCGAGGCGCGCGATGGGCGATCTTCTCGGGCACGCGGTCCGCTTTGGTGTACCGGGCGACGTAATGGCGGCCGGCGAAGGCATCGAGACGGTGCTGTCGCTGCGATGCGTCTTGCCCGACATGGCGATGGCGGCGGCGCTCTCGGCCGCCCACCTCTCCGCCATCCTGTTCCCCGAGACATTGCGCAGGCTCTACATCGCGCACGACAACGATCCGGCCGGCGACGGCGCGATGACGACGCTCATCGAACGGGCGAACGCCGCCGGGATCGAGGCGATCGTCGTGTCTCCGAGACTGGGCGACTTCAACGAGGATCTGCGAACACTGGGACTGGAGAGCCTGCGGGCAGCGGCGCGGGTGCAGATCGCACCGCAGGACGTCGCGCGCTTCATGGCACTGGCGGCATAGCCGGAAGGGAATGCTGATGACGGCAACGCCGTCGCCGGCATCGCTCGGACGCTCCCAAGTGTCGGGGAGAGCCGCAACCCGGCCTTCGAGAGGGCGATCGGCCAGCAAACGGCCCGGACCAACAACGTCGGCGCCCGACTATTTTCCGGCGGCCCTTCGGGCCTTTCCATCGCGAAGCAAAATAGCCGTCCTTCGCCGTCCTCCGCTGCGCTCCAGCCCTTCGCTTCGCTCCGGGTGCAGGTCCGGTCCGCCTGCCGGCTTTCGTCGCCAGAAGGCCGCGAGGGTCGCGGTCACACCGACGAAGGAGCATCTCGATGAGCGAGCACGACGACAGCTACGAGCCGCATCACGAATCATCCCCCACCGACCACGTCCTGTCCGAACTTCAGCTTTATGGCTACCGTCCCTTTGCGGACGAACCCGACGGGAGGCCGCTACCCGAGGGCAACCAAGTCGCCGGCGCCATCGCCGATATCTTCGACGCCCTGATCGTCACCCTGGAAGACACCCGCCTCGAGCCCGACCTCGACGATCTTCTCTGGTCGACTGTCAACGTCTTCCACCGCGCCACCGACCGGATCGAGCGCGAGCTTGACGACAACGAGCAGGCGCAGCGCCGCGGGCAACGCGAACAGGACGGCTCCGAAGTGAAGGCGGTCGAGCTGGAGCGCCTGACGGCCGAAGGGCAGACGATGATCGAGCGTCGCAACGCCTTCGAGCTGATGCGCGACCAGGCCGCCGAGCGTTACGAACGGCACACCGGCTCACCTTGGCGTCCCCGCAGCGGATCGATGGTCAACCACCGCAACCTGACCTCGGCGATGATCGACAGCCGCGACTTCCTCGCCGCAAAAAAGCGCGCCGACAACGAGGTTCTGCTGCCGGCCGGGCCGAAGATCGCCATCACTGGCGGGCTCGATTACAACGACCACCGGCTGATCTGGGCGAAGCTCGATCAGGTCCACGCCAAGCATCCCGACATGGTGCTGATCCACGGCAAATCGCCTAAGGGCGCCGAAAAGATCGCCTCCCGCTGGGCCGACCACCGCAAAGTGCCGCAAGTCGGATTTGCGCCTGACTGGACGAAACACGCCAAGGCGGCCCCGTTCAAGCGCAACGACCAGATGCTCGACGTTCTGCCGATCGGCGTCATGCACTTCCCGGGCACCGGCATTCAGGACAACCTCGCCGACAAGGCGAAGAAGCTCGGCATCCCGGTCTGGAAATTCGGCACGGGTGGCGCGTGAGCGCCATCCACTATCCCAGCATCTCGGGCCGGAATTGGGACCGCCGGCTGATGATCTTGCCGGATACCATGAACACACCGTCGCCGGTATAATGCAGCGTCTCGGGATGCTTCGGCGACGACGCGACGTGCGCCTTCACCACCTTGAAAATGAAGAAACTGTACTTCTCGACCAACGCATCGTCGTGCAACTGGCATTCGAAGCTCGCATGGCACTCACCGATCAGCGGCGCATCGACCTCGTCGGCGTTTTCGGCCGTCAGCTCAAAATGGGCGAACTTGTCGATTTCGCTTCCAGACGTATTGCCGATCCCGACCACCGTATCGGTCAATGCGGTTGTCGGCAGGTTGATCACGCATTCGCCGCTGTTGCGGATCATCTCGAAGCTGTGATTGCCGCCGGAGATCATCAGGCCGACGAGTGACGGCGAGAACTCCAGGATCGTCTGCCAGCCGAGCGTCATGATGTTGGTCTTGCCCTGCCACTTCGAGGACACCAGCACGATCGGGCCTGGCTCCAGATAGCGGCGCACCTGACCGACGGGGAAATCGCTCTTCTTCGGGATCTTCGTCATGCAGCAGCCTCGCAGACAGTTACTCGTGTCGCATCATAGCGCCCGGTGTCGGCGGTATCACGACCGGTGAGACGTTTGGCGGACCCGGCAGATGCATCGAAGTCCAATCCTCTGGCGGCTGCCCTGACCGACGGAAAGCCACCCCCGCATCCATTCGCTGATCCTTGGTCCGGCCGAGGGCCTGACGCCATCAACCCGTGAAGGGTCGGCTATGCGAGCATGCCGCCGCTTTGCTTCGCTTACGCGGTGATTGCGGCCCTTGGCCGGACACATCGGGCGCCTGTCACGCGGGGGATGGTCCCCCGCCTCCAAGACAGGAGCCGGTACAATGTCCCTCAACGACGCACATGCCTACGCCTTCAGCCTCGCCACGACCCTCATGGTCGCGATCATCATCTTCAAGGCAGGCGACGGCACCCATTCTGTCACGCCCATTACCGAGTTCGACGGCGACGCCGAGGTCGTAGCGGAGATCGATCCCTTCGCCCCCTGATAGGGGCGTCGCCAGTCGAGGATGCAGAAATCGAACCGATTTCCGCTCCCGTCGACGGACATCTTCGGCTATACTTCAGATCGCGCCGTGGTGGTGGTGGAAGGCGCGACCGTCAGACCTTTATCTCACGGAGACCACCGCCATGATCTTCATCGGTATCCTCGCCAGCATCGCCGCAATCGGCGGCCTGTGCTGGCTGTTGTTCACACTGGCTGTCTTCGCGCTGCCGTTCTTCGCGGGCGTCAGCGCCGGAACATGGGCCTATCAGACTGGCGCCGGCTGGCTCGGCGCGACCATCGTCGGCCTCGTCGCCGCCGCACTGACACTCGGCCTCGGGCAGTTCTTGCTCGCCTTCATCCGTCCGCTCTGGATACGCTTCGCGATCGCACTCGCTTTCGTCGCGCCCGCGGCGCTCGCCGGCTACCATGCGACGCATGGCATCGTGAAACACACCATGCCCTCCGACACCTGGCAGATCATCTTCTCCGTCATCGGCGCAATCGCCGTTGGCGTCACGGCGCTGATCCGCGTGGCAGCGATGGCCGCGCCCGGGCCACGCGGCCAGAACGTCGCGCGCGCCTGACATCGTTGCTGGCGACGACAGGACAGTAGCTGATGTCTTACGTCTCGCGTTCTTCGTCGGGCGGAGTGCATTCGCGATGGCGTTGGTCGGGTCGCGGCTAGCCCAAGCCAACGCGCCGTTCCCTCAGTGAGCGGTACTGGAAGCGACGCCATCACAGCACTACCGACGGTACGGGTGGCAAGAGGGTGCGATCCCGTGCGCGACTTGCGGGAACCGATAGGACATTGGGTCTCACGGAGCCGGGTGACATCGCGATGTCTGGATGTCGCCACGGTCATATCGGTCCAGGGTGGTCGCCACATTCTCCTGTGATGCGTCTCTGTCAGGTCGACCGCTCCAAAACGGCCTCTTCAATGGCCTGATCTGGCCGAAGGTCGGCTGCGCCTCGATCGCCTATGCCGCAACAGCGGCGTCGAAACTTTCTTCCCCTGCCGGCTGCGCCGTCATTCCTCGCGAGCCAAGAAAGCCCCTCCTTTGCTGTCAGGCCCCTGCGGGGTGCGCCGTCAATCGCCTCCGGCCTGTCGATCGCCATCGAGGCTGCAATGGTGCGGGCTCGGAACAGAGTTCAAGGAGAACTACCATGGCGACCATCGGCACCTTCAAGAAGACCGGCAACAACGAGTTCACCGGCGAAATCGTCACCCTCAGCCTCCAGACCAAGAACGTCCGCATCGTCCCCGAAGCCCGCGCCACCGGCGAGAACGCCCCCAGCCACCGCATCTTCGTCGGCCGCGCCGAGATCGGCGCCGCCTGGTCCAAGACCTCCAACGAGGGCCGCGCCTATCTGGGCCTGAAGCTCGACGACCCCAGCTTCAACGCCCCGATCTACGCCAACCTCTTCGACGACGAGGAAGGCGAGGGCTTCAGCCTCATCTGGTCCCGCCCGAATCGCCGCAACGGCGACTGAGGTCAGCGTGACGCCCCGCCCGGTCAGTCCGGGCGGGGCCGATCGCTTTTTGGGCGACCGAATCAGTTTGAGTTCCAGGGACTGTCAGTCCGGGCCGTAAAGGGAGTATCAGGTAGCATCGATCCGCAAGAACGACTATTATAGTCGTAGTTCTGGTGTGCGCGTCGGTCTGAGTGGGAGGTGATCATGCATGATCACCGCCCGACAATCGCGGGCCGCACGCGCGTTGCTCGGATGGAATCAGGAGACGCTCGCTGACAAGGCCCAGGTATCACTGACCGCGCTGAAGCGCCTCGAATCCGCAAGCGCGCTCGAGGTGTATGAGACCACGCGCGATCAGGTGCGTCGGGCGCTTGAAGGCCACGGCATCCTCCTCCTGACCACCGACCAAGGCGAAGGAGTGATGGTGGTTCGTGGGAAAATCGACAAGCGATAGCGTCTCCCTTGCCAACCGCATGCCTTCGGTACGCCGTTGCCATCACCGGCGCAGATTTTGCTGCGATGCAACCGACACACGGTTAACAAATGCCACCAGAATGGATAAGAATGACCTCAGGGGACCGGTGTGACCAAGACAGATTTCCTAGACCAACCGCCTGATAGCGCGGTGCTCACGCCCTATGATCGCGAGCATCTGAAAACCTATCTGCGACTGCTGGATGCCGAGGCCGACGGCGCGTGCTGGGAAGAAGCGGTCACCGTTATATTCGGCCTCGACCCTGACAAAGATGCCCAGCGGGCTGCGCGCGTCTACGCCACCCACCTGGCCCGCGCGAAATGGATGACCGAGAACGGCTTTCGCCATCTGGTCCGGTCGAGCTACCACTGATCTGACGGTGATGCGGAATCTGCATCACGTTGCGCCACCTTCGAACTTCCCAAGCCAAAGACAACTTGGAATCGTGTTCTTCGTGTCGCTCGCCCCAGAGAGGCGCGGACAGGAGAATAAAAGCATGTCTGAGGAAGGAAGTTGGAGAACTGGTTCGACCTATGACTATATTGATGATCTGAATGCGCCAGATATCGCGTGGGAGTTTCTGCGGAGAAACCACGATTACCGACGCGAATATTCAGAGCTACAGCGTTTAGGGCATCTCGCTCCGGACAAGGCGTGGGCCTTATCCGATCGCTGGGGGTTGTCTTTTCGCCACAGACCCGGCTCTCAATGCCTCTACTGTGGCTATCTCCTGGACCCTTACCGCCGATCCGTTCAAGCTTCTCCTCGCTCCGTCACCCGCATTACCCGCTGGTACAGCGGTCACTAGGAAAGAAATTCCCTCCGCGCTCTTCGCTTCCGATGGAACTGTCCGGATCGTCGTCGACGGCCAGGTGTTCGACATCGTGCTCCACGGAGACATCAGCGACAGGCCGCTCGCAGCGCTCGTCATACTGGATGACGACACGCCTGATCGGATCCTCGCGCTCGACCGTTTCTGGTCAACGACACGGGCACGGAAAGTACGGCCCGACGAACGCTTGACGCCACAACGGCGTCAACGATTGCGTGCTATGCTAAGGGCCGTTGACGCACACGATGACGGCGCGAGCTACCGCGTTATCGGCGAAACGCTCTTCCCGGACCATCAGATCGACGTGAAATCGTGGGTCGGAAACTCAGCTCGTGAAACAACGATCCGCCTCGTGCGCGACGGCCTGAAACTCGTCGAAGGCGGCTACCGCTCCCTCCTACGCCGACCCCGCCGATCATAGTCTGTCGTCGATCGCGTGCGGCGTGTCGAAATTAGATTCCTATCTTCGACATCGTCCGACCCACCGCCTTCACGCCACCGTGCTCTCGAACCGCCGCCTGACGGCAGCGGCCCCCAGTGAGACCACGGAGGCTCGACAATGGCCGAAACTACCGCCGGCATCCCGCCACGCTACCTGCGCACGCAGGAAGCCGCTCGTTTCCTCGGACTGTCCGAGCGCACGCTTGAGAAGCACCGCACCTACGGCACCGGCCCGGCCTACCGGAAGCTCGGCGGCCGAGTCGTCTACGCCATTGATGACCTTCAGACCTGGGCCGATCGCGGCCTCGTCAGCTCGACCTCCGATCCGCGCGGCACCGTGCTCCCCGCCAAGAGGCAGGAGCCCTCCGATCGCCGCTTTGCCGGCCGTCAGCCGCGCTGAGACGACCTGCCATGTCGTCCCGTCACACTCAGCATGACGAGCGTGCGCAGCTCGACCTGTTCCGAGCGCTGCCCGGCGATCTCGCGCCTCGCGACGCGCAGGACCTCATGGCGTATCCGTTCTTCTCTCTGGCCAAATCGAAGCGCCTCACGCCGATCGACTTCAAGGCGGGTTCGGTGAAGATCCGCGTCGAAGCCGTGCCCGAACACGGCATGGCGACGATCTGGGACGCGGATGTCCTGATCTGGGCGGCCTCGCAGATCGTCGAAGCCCGTGACGTCGGCTTGCGCCCGTCACGCCTCATGGCGACCACCCCCTATGAAATTCTGAACTTCATCGGCCGCGGCGTGTCGCTTCGCGACTACGACCGTCTCAAGGCCGCGCTCGACCGATTGCAGTCGACAACCATCGCGACATCGATCCGCCAGCCGACCGAGCGGCGGATGCATCGCTTCTCCTGGATCAACGAGTGGAAAGAGAAGGCCGACCATCGCGGTCGCCCGCTCGGGCTCGAACTGATCGTACCCGACTGGTTTTACGGCGCCGTCCTCGACGACGCGCTCGTGCTGACGATCGATCGCAAATACTTCGATCTCACGGGCGGGCTGGAACGCTGGCTTTACCGCCTGGTGCGCAAGCACGGCGGCAAGCAGGAGTTCGGCTGGAGCTTCGACTTCCCGCACCTCCACGCCAAGTCCGGCAGCCTCTCGCCGCTCAAGCACTTCGCCTACGACCTGCGCGACATCGTCCGCCGCCAGCCGCTGCCGGGCTACCGGCTCACCATCGAGCAATGCCTCGGCGGCCCTGAAATCCTGTCCTTCGCACCAACCGATCCTGACGCGCTCGGCATCCCGCGCCGACGCCGACGCTCGACAACTCGCCCTGGGGATAAGCTGTGAATCGTCTCGTGCTATCAGGGACCGGCACTGTCGTGCCATCGGGGACCGGACTCTCGTGCTATCGGGGACCGGAACCGCCGATTCATCGCGCTGAATCAGCAGCTTGTGAGCCCCGTAACTTATCTAACCTAGATTCCTTCGGAATCTTTCTAACGGAACCCGCTTTTTCGACCGCTGTGGACGAGTCCCCGATCGCCGGGAGACCGTCATGATCGTCGCGCTCCTCAACCAGAAGGGCGGCGTCGGCAAGACGACGCTGGCGCTGCATCTTGCCGGCGAATGGGCGCGGGACGGCAAGCGCGTCACGCTGATCGACGCCGATCCGCAGGGATCTGCGCTGGACTGGTCACAGCAACGCAGCCGGGAGGGATTGCAGCGGCTCTTCGGTGTTGTCGGCTTGGCGCGCGACACCCTGCATCGCGAAGCGCCGGAACTGGCGCGTGACACCGACCATGTCGTCATCGACGGGCCACCACGCGTCGCCAGTCTCATGCGCTCGGCGCTGCTCGCAGCCGATCTCGTGCTGATCCCGGTGCAGCCGTCACCGCTCGACGGTTGGGCGTCGGCCGAGATGCTCGCGCTGCTCAGCGAAGCGCGCATCTATCGCCCGCAGCTTGCCGCTCGCTTCGTGCTGAACCGCTGCGCGGCCCGCACCGTGCTCGCCCGCGAAACTGCCGAGACGCTTGCGGATCACGACCCGCCTTTGCTCGCGACCACCATCGGTCAGCGCATCGTCTTCGCCGATGTCGTGCAGACCGGCCGGATCGCTGCCGAACAGGACGAGAATTGTCCGGGCGCGCGGGAGATCGCCGCGCTCGCGGCCGAGGTCGCGAGGATCGGCGCATGAGCGAGCGATCCCCCAAGCGCGGTTTCGCATCCCGGCCGGGCAGTCCGGAGAACTGGATCAAAGCGCCCGATCGCCAGACGCAGCGCGCTGAGCCCGCCGACGACTTCTCGGCCAGGCTGACCATCGACGTCACCGCCGACATGCGCGGCCGGATCAAGATCGCGGCCTTCCAGCGCGGCCAGACGGTCGCCGACATGCTGCGCGCGCTCTTCGAGCGTGAATTCCCACCACCCCAGGGAGACGCCCAATGACCGGCCTTGCCGCCGCATCCGCGCGCGCCGGCCGCGCGCCAGCACTGCCACTCGATGATCTCACCCAGGTTGAACTGGTCTGGATCGAAAAGCAGATCGAGCACTGGATCCGCTTCGGCCGCGAGGCGCGCGAACAGGTCCTCGACCGCCGCCGTCGCATCCTCTTCTTTCCTCCCGGCGCGGTCTTCGCACTGGTGCGTTGGGCCGCCAACGAGCACGGCACCGTGCTCTCCCGGCTCGACATCCTGCGCGGCGTCAGGCGCAGCGAAACCTGCCAGACGATCCCGACCGTGACACCTGGCGGCGACATCCTGCTGCGCGTCGACGGCTGGCCGAAGGTGGAGCGCATGCTCCAGCTCATCGACGCGATCGAGGCCAAAGATATCGATCCGGCCGAGGTCGCGCCCGATCATTGGCGGCACGTTCACAACCGCCTTGCCGCCGGCGAGACGCCGCGCGCCTACACGATGCAGCGCCATCGCGCCTTCCTCTTGGCGCGGAGGACCGGCGCATGACCCGGCTCGGCTACGCCATCACCACGACGGGCGCGGTGTCGCTGCTTGGCATCCTGTCGCTCATTTCCTTCGCGCCGAAGCTGATCTGGAATGCGTCGACTAGCACGCCGATCGGGCTCTACGCGATCGCGCCCGACCGGTCCCCGGAAGTCACCGATCTGGTCGCCGTGCGCGCGCCCGAGCCGCTCGCGAGCTTCCTCGCCGAGGGCGGTTATCTGCCGCGCGGCGTGCCGCTGATGAAGCGCGTCGTCGCCCTTTCTGGTCAGCGGGTTTGCCGGACTGGCCTCGCCATCACCGTCGACGCCGTGCCGATGGGTGAAGCGCTGGACCGCGATCGCAGGGGCAATCCGCTGCCCGTCTGGAAAGGCTGCCGCGTCGTCGCTGAGGGCGAGCTGTTCCTGATGAACTGGCAGGTCCGCGACAGCCTGGACGGCCGCTATTTCGGACCGCTTCCGGCCTCCGCCGTCATCGGCCGGGCGATCCCCCTCTACACCGACGAGGACGGCAATGGCCGCTTCGTCTGGCGCGCGCCGACGCGGTGACGACGTGCCCATTCCCAACCTCACCGCACATCCACGGAGGCGATCATGTCCCTGATCGGTCAATTCAGCCGCACCAAGTCTGGCTATACCGGGCGCGTCAAAACACTCGGTCTCGACGCCGAGCTGGTGCTCGTGCCCGCAGAACAATCCGACACGGAGAACGCGCCCGACTATCGCGTCCATCTCGGATCGGACGAGGACGGTCCCGAAGTCGGGGCGGGCTGGAAACGCACCGGCGAGAAGGCCGGCGACTATGTTTCGCTGCAGCTCGACGATCCGACGCTTAGTCAGCCGATCCGCGCCAACCTGTTCCAGTCGGCCGACGACAAGTCCGCCTGGGGTCTACACTGGAACCGCCCGCCCAAGCGCAGCGAGCGGGACTGAGCCATGTCCGCCGTCCGTCACGTGCCTGTCGTCGGAGGGAACATTCCCCTCCGACGCACAGCCTTCCTTCTCCTTTCCGGCCTGCTTCTGGCCGCGCCGCCTTGCCAATCGGCGAACGCGCAGGCGTCGCCCGCCGAACGCCCGTCGCGGGTCGATCCCTATGCCGCCTTCGTCACCGAGGCGGCGCAACGGTTCGGCATTCCCGAAGCGTGGATTCGGGCGGTCATGCGCGTCGAAAGTCGCGCTGATGTGCGTGCCGTCTCGCCAAAGGGCGCGATGGGCCTGATGCAGATCATGCCCGACACCTGGGCCAGCCTTCGCACACGTCACGGCCTCGGCGTGAACCCTTACGATCCGCGCGACAACATTCTGGCGGGCGCGGCGTATCTGCGCGAGATGCACGACCGCTACGGTTCGCCGGGCTTCCTCGCGGCCTACAATGCTGGTCCCGGCCGCTACGAGGAGTATCTCGGCGGCCGCCCACTCCCCGCCGAAACACGCGCTTACGTCGCCATGCTCGCGCCCATTGTCGGCGGCGGCGAGATCACCGCCCCCGTCATGGTGGCTGCCGCCGATCCGCTCGCCTGGACCCGTGCGCCTCTCTTCGTCGTGCAGTCATCGAGCAACGGAAGTGTCGCTCCGGTGCATCGTGAAAGCGAGCCGGATGACGCGATAACACCAGCCCCGGCGCGCGATCAAAACGCGATTGCGCCACGCACCGATGGGCTGTTCGTCGCTCGCAATGCCTCCGGTGGCCCCCGATGACCGCGTTCGCACCTCATCGGGCAATGGCGTGCTCTTGCGGATGGATGGCGGTCCGGGGAGGAGGAGCAGGCAACACAACCGCACGATGGCGAGATAAAAGCGCGCGATGTGCGGCTTGGTGCGGTCGTGTGTTTTCAGGGACTTATGGCGCATTGGCGCGAGGTGCGCCTGATCGGTGCAGCCTGCGCTATCGCGGATTCTGCAAGGATTTCGCCAGCTTCGCGCGATGTGCGGGGCCGCGGCCATGAGCAGCGAGGACGATTTCCGCATCCGGCCAGGCCGCATCCGGTCAACCCGCGCACAACAGGCACGGCCCTTCATCGCCCAGGCCCTTGCCGCCGCCCAGCGCGCCGGCGGCAGGGTCTCGCGCTCTGGCAAGATCAGCTCGGGCAACCGCTCGCGTTTCGGGCGCGGCCAGCGCGCGACTGTGCAGGCCAATCGGCTGCTCACCAACCGATCGCGCAACACCGTGATCAAGACACGCGTCGTCCGCCACTCAGCGCGTGCCGCGCCGCTCGCCGCGCATCTCAGCTATCTCCGGCGCGAGGGGGTCACCCGGGATGGGGAGAAGGCCCGGCTGTTCGGACCGGAGACCGAGGATGCCGATCCGAAGGCCTTCGCCGAGCGGACCCAGGACGACCGGCATCACTTCCGCTTCATCGTCTCGCCCCAGGACGCGACCGAGATGCCCGACCTCAAGACCTTCGCCCGCGACCTGATGGAGCAGATGGAGACCGACCTGGGCACCAAGCTCGACTGGGTCGGGGTCGATCACTGGAACACCGACAATCCCCACGTCCACATCATCTTGCGCGGCCGCACCGATGACGGCCAGGACCTCGTCATCTCGCGCGACTACATCAAGGAAGGCATGCGCGCCCGCGCGCAGGATCTCGTCACCCAGGAGCTGGGGCCGCGCACCGATCTCGAGATACGCCGCAATCTCGAACGCCAGATCAATGCCGAGCGCTGGACCAACCTCGACCGCCAGCTTTCGCGCGATGCCTATCGGACCGGCGTCATCGATCTCGCACCGCACCCCGACCGCCAGCCCGACGAATTCCAGGCGATGAAGGTCGGCCGGCTGCGAAAGCTGGAGACACTCGGCCTCGCGGATCAGGTTGGCCCCGGCCAATGGGTTATGTCCGAGAATGCCGAGGCGACCCTGCGCGAGCTGGGCGAGCGTGGCGACATCATCAAGCGCATTCACCGCGGCCTGACCGAACGCGGCATCGAACGGGGCGCGGCGAGCTATGTGCTCGCCGGCGAGAGCATCAACGATCCCGTCGTCGGCCGACTGGTCGATCGCGGTCTCGACGATGAGCTGAAGGGCACGGCCTATGCCGTGGTCGACGGCACGGACGGACGAACCCATCACATCAAGCTGCCCGACCTCGACGCAGCCGGCGACAGCGCACCGGGCTCGATCGTCGAGCTGCGCAAGTTCGACGACGCGCAGGGACGCAGGCGGGTCGCACTCGCCGTCCGCTCCGATCTCGACATCTCCGCCCAAGTCAACGCGACCGGCGCGACCTGGCTCGATCGGCAGGCAATCGCCCGCGATCCCGTGGCTCTCGGTGGCGGCGGTTTCGGCGCTGAGGTGCGTGACGCGATGGACAGGCGTGCCGAATATCTCGTTGGCCAGGGTCTCGCCGAGCGGCAATCTCGTGGCGTCAGCTTTACGCGTGGTCTGATCGAGACGCTGCGTCAGCGCGAGGTGGACGCCCTCGGCCAGAAGCTGGCGACCGAGACCGGCAGGCCCTTCACGAAAGCCGGGACCGGCGAATACGTCGCCGGCACATATAGGCAGCGCTTCGCACTCGCCTCCGGTCGCTTCGCCATGATCGATGACGGTCTCGGCTTCCAGCTCGTGCCCTGGACGCCATCCCTCGAAAAGCAAATCGGCCAGCATGTCTCCGGCGTCTCGCGTGGCGACAGTGGCGTTGACTGGAGCTTCGGGCGCAAGCGCGGGCTCGGCATGTAATCCAATCACGAAAGGAACACGCCATGTCGGCGACCAAGATCCTCTGGGGGCAACTCATCACCGTCTGCCTGATTGTCCTCATGACAACCTGGGCGGCGACACAGTGGACCGCGTGGCGGCTGGGGTTCCAGCCGCAGCTCGGCATCCCGTGGTTCGAACTGGCCGGCTGGCCGATCTACTATCCGCCGGCCTTCTTCTGGTGGTGGTACTTCTACGATGCCTACGCTCCGCCGATCTTTGTCGAAGGTGGTTTCATTGCCGCGTCCGGGGGCTTCATCGCTGTCGCCGTGGCGATCGGCATGTCGGTCTGGCGAGCACGCGAGGCAAAAAATGTCGAAACCTACGGCTCCGCCCGTTGGGCAGGTCCTGACGAAATCAAAGCTGCCGGTCTGGTCGGAGCCGACGGCGTCGTACTCGGCAAGCACGATAGCGATTACCTTCGCCATGACGGGCCAGAGCATGTGCTGTGCTTTGCGCCCACGCGGTCCGGCAAAGGCGTCGGCCTGGTGGTGCCGTCGCTGCTGACCTGGCCTGGCTCAGCGATCGTCCACGACATCAAGGGCGAGAACTGGACGCTGACCGCTGGCTTTCGCGCGCGCCATGGTCAGGTGTTGCTGTTCGATCCGACCAACGCGAAGTCTGCCGCTTACAATCCGCTGCTGGAAGTCCGCAAAGGGGAATGGGAGGTTCGCGACGTCCAGAATATCGCCGACATTCTCGTGGATCCGGAAGGCTCGCTGGAAAAACGCAATCACTGGGAGAAGACCAGCCACGCGCTGCTGGTCGGCGCGATCCTCCATGTCCTCTATGCCGAGGCCGACAAGACACTCGCTGGCGTCGGGGCCTTCCTGTCTGATCCAAAGCGGCCAATCGAGTCGACGCTGGCCGCCATGATGAAGACGGCGCATCTGGGGGAGGCCGGGCCGCATCCCGTCATCGCGTCCGCCGCGCGTGAGTTACTGAACAAATCCGACAACGAGCGATCCGGCGTACTATCGACCGCCATGTCGTTCCTTGGGCTCTATCGTGATCCCGTCGTCGCGGAAGTCACGCGCCGCTGTGATTGGCGCATCGTCGACATCATCGGCGGAAAACATCCGACCACGCTCTATCTCGTGGTGCCGCCGTCGGACATCAACCGCACCAAGCCACTGATCCGTCTGATCCTCAATCAGCTCGGCCGACGCCTGACCGAGGACCTGCAGGCGAAGCGTAGCCGCCATCGGCTTCTCCTGATGCTCGACGAATTTCCGGCACTCGGCCGCCTCGATTTCTTCGAGAGTGCGCTTGCCTTTATGGCCGGATATGGTCTCAAGGCCTTCCTGATTGCGCAGTCGCTGAACCAGATCGAGAAGGCTTATGGTCCGAACAATTCGATCCTCGACAACTGCCACGTCCGCGTCAGCTTCGCGACCAATGACGAGCGCACCGCCAAGCGCGTGTCCGACGCGCTCGGGACCGCGACGGAGATGAAGGCAATGCGCAACTATGCGGGACACCGATTGTCGCCGTGGCTGGGGCATCTGATGGTCTCACGCTCCGAGACGGCACGGCAGTTGTTGACGCCGGGCGAAATCATGCAGCTTCCGCCTTCTGACGAGATCGTCATGGTGGCAGGTGTCCCGCCGATCCGAGCCAAGAAGGCTCGATACTACGAGGATCGCCGCCTTCAGGAGCGCATCCTGCCCCCGCCGACTCTGACCAAGCCACAAAGCGGTCATGCCGACGACTGGAGCAGCCTGGCCCTGCCCAGGCCGCCAGACCTGAATACACGCATCCCGACGCAGGAGGTGGCGGACGACGACCCTACGGACTCAGAGCGCCGCCATCAGCCCGAACTCAGTCGGACGAAGACCGTGGAACGCAAGGACGTGATTGCGAACGAGTTCGAGATCGATCCCCGCGATGAGGTCGAAGAGGACGCCCTGCGCCTCAGCCGGATGAACCAGACGATGCAACAGGTAGCCCGTCAGGCCTCGCTTGATCCGGGCGACGGCATCAAGCTTTAGGAGGCGATTGTGACAAAATCTCCGAAGAAGCAGCGCCTGTCTGTCTATCTCGATCCTGATGTCATGAAGGCACTCGCTGCCTATGCGGCTCGGCGCGATCAATCGCTATCGCTGATAGCGGAAGCGGGTATTGCGTCCTTCCTGTCGCCGGACGCGGCCGAGCGACAGGAGGCCGCCACCACCAAGCGGCTCGACCAGCTCGACCGCCGCATGACGCGCATGGAACGCGACCTCGGCATTTCCGTCGAGACCTTGGCGGTTTTTGTGCGTTTCTGGTTGATGTCGACCCCGGCGCTGCCGGAGCCTGCCGCGCAGGCGGCACGCGCCAAATCGAGCGAACGCTATGAGGCGTTCGTTACCGCCTTGGGGCGCAGGCTTGCGAAAGGTCCAAAGCTCAGACAGGAAGTTTCCGAGGATATTGGGCAAGGAGGCCGCGAAGACCGTTGATCGTGTCTCATACGCGATCTGTGTACCGCCGTGTTATCGTATAAAGCGCTTGGATCCGACGATCGACGGCATGCCCGACTGGCCGTCTGGTCGCGATGGGCCTTTCCATCATCCGCAAGGGTCTTCCCGCCCGCCCATGGGTCGATGACATCTAGTCCGAAGCCTTCTAAATCCTTGGTGTTGCGCGTCGCAAGGGTCAATCGGTGCGCGACGGCGGTCGCGGCAATCAAGCCGTCCATTGAGGCGAGCCCGCGACCACTTCGCTTGGCAAGAGCCATAAGATCACCCCAAGCCAAGGCGACAGGCGCATCCACCGGAACAGCCCTGTTTTCGAAGCGTTGAGGCAGGTCATGCGTGAGCCGTTCGTTCAGGGCGTCGCGCTTTCGCCCATCATCCATCAGCGCGACACCGCGGCGAATTTCAGCAATCGAGACGATGCTGATAAATGTGAAAGCGCGCTGGATCGCGTTGAGGTTACCTCGAACTCTGGCGGCCATTGTAGTCCGTTTCTCAGGTCGGGCTGCTTCCTTGTCGTTCAGTCGCTCCGAGGCAACAGCCTTTCACTCGAACTATCCAACTGCCGGGTTGAATAAAGTCCGGAAATCCCGTATTTTGCGGAAAACAGGAGGTGTGGATGACTTCGACTGTGACGGCGGCTGCCGTATCCAAGAATTTTGGCGCTTATCAGGACGCCGCCGTGCGTGAGCCGGTGATCATTACCAAGAACGGCCGGCCGCGGACGGTATTGATCGCCTACGAAGACTATTTGCGCCTGGCCCGCCGCGACCGACGTGTCGAGGTCACGGCGATGCTGGGCGACGACGATCTGGCAGTGGTCGAGGCGTCGGAAATGGAGCCGGGTTTAGATCACCTCGATCGCGAACTGGTGACTAGCAAGAATGCTGCCGGCTGAACCAAAAGTCGGCTGGATCTTTCGCTATTCCTACCTTTGGCACTGGCAGCATCTGGAAGGCCGTGAAGAAGGCGACAAGGATCGCCCGGTTCTCGTGCTGGCGCTGGTTGCAGCGCTTGAGGATGGAACGCCCGTTGTGCGCGTGTTGCCGATAACCCATACGCCACCGTTCGATCCGGCGGATGCCATCGAGATACCGTCGGCCACCAAGCAACGCCTCGGTTTAGACGACGAGCGGTCATGGATCGTGCTGACGGAAAGCAATCGCTTTGTCTGGCCGGGGCCTGATGTTCGGCCGATCGACAGCGAGAACGGCTATCACGGACCCTTGCCGCCGGCACTGTTCGATCAGGTGAAGCGTCGATTTGTCGAACTGGCCAAAAGCCGGCGCCACCAGGCGACTGCGCGCAGCGAATAGGCCGTGAAGGCCTTGCGGCTTTCGCGATGTGCGGGCTTGTCGTGATTATGGCCGGTCTTGACCCTGCCACCGCATGCCTGGCGCGAGTGAGACCGATAAACAGTTTTGCGCGGGTTTCGGCTTTAAATGCCAATTGGGCACTCTTCGGTCAGTCCATCATTTCTTTCGCGGGATAGGCCAGCATATCAAAGGCGTGGTCAGAGACGGCGGTGAGGTTTATCGGAGTTTTGCGCCGTAACGAGGGCTGGAGCTCTGAGGCGCCGGCTATTCCGCCTCATCGGCTTCATGCAGGCCGGATGCATTTGCCAGACGGACACCGACGCCCTTGCCATCGCTCTCGTCTATGAACTCTATGCCCGCGGATCGAAAAACTGACGCAATAGTGTCCGTGGTCGTCGCCCGCAGCGGTTCTCCACGTTCAAATCGCACAATGGTATTCGTTGAGACCTTTGCAAGCTTGGCGAGGTCGAGAACCCCGAGCTGCAAAGCGGCCCGCGCCATGCGGCATTGCATCGGGTTCATTTTCTAAATCGCCATAATATGTTCATTACTGTTGATCTGTTGACTCGCTGTCGTGTATGCTTTGCCCAGGACTAGCGGCCAACAGCATGTGTCAGCATCCTGTTGGCCTGACCGTAACCCAAGTTGATAGGAACTCGGATCATGGCTGATTCCGACAATAGCAGAACTTTGCCTGTCGTCACGCGACGCAGATTGCTTTCCACGTCGGCGACGTGGCTCACGGGGCAGGTTGGTGGCGTGGATGAGGGGCTTTATTTCGTTTACGGTCGTACCAACCGTAGCGATCCGGCGCTGATGTTGTGGCAGGAATGGTGGGCGGCGCATGAGCAGGTCGAGAAGCTCTGCCGAAGACAGCAGCGCCTTGAAACCGCTCTGATCGCTGCTGTCGGTTTTCCCCACGTCGACATTGTCTTGGCCGATCAGGATTGCGTGGTGGCGGCATTCTCCCTGGAGGATATCAATCGCCGATTTGGCGATGTGCCGTCAGATGCCGAGGCGAAGCGGACGGCGGAAGCGGTTCTGGTCGAGCGGCAGGCCGTCTGGGACGCGCTGGACGAGCGGCTGGGATACAGTCGTGCCAAGCAGGCGGAAGAAGAAGCGTTTGCGCTACGGGCAGAACGATTGAATGATCTGTTTGCGAAGCCGGCTTACTCGGTTGCCGGTGTGGCCGCAAAGCTGCATGCTGTTCTTGCTATGGGAGGAGACAGCCCAGCCGATGAATTCCCGTGGCCGCAGCTTCGGGCTGCGATGGCGGACCTGCTCAGTCTCGATAGCAAGCACCTGGGCATTTAAGCGGCGCCGCGCTTCGCAAGTATTTTTTCGCTCGTCTACGAGTGGCTACGACCCCGGAAAGAATAGTGTTGCCAGCACATATTTTGTGCCTTTCTTGATTGTCCCTGTCGCCATCCGACCGTTTTGCGGATGGCCCGAACGGGGACATCATGGCCAACCATCATCACCAAGGGCAGTCTGTATCACGCGGCGCGCGCATGCTCCGCACGGCGCTCGGTCCGGCCATCGCCCGCTATCTCGAAGATCCCAGCATCGTTGAAGTGATGCTGAACCCGGACGGGCGTCTGTGGATCGATCGTCTGAAGGAAGGTCTTGTCGCAACGGACGACATACTGATCCCAGCTGATGGCGAACGTATCGTACGGCTGGTTGCCCACCATGTTGGCGCCGAGGTTCATGCCGGCTCGCCCCGCGTCTCGGCCGAACTGCCGGAAACCGGCGAACGCTTCGAGGGTCTGCTGCCGCCGGTCGTTGCCGCCGCGACATTCGCCATCCGCAAGTCTGCTGTCGCTGTCTTCACCCTCTCCGATTATGTCGCCGCTGGCATCATGACGCAGCATCAGGCTGAGGTGCTTCGGCTGGCGGTGGTGAAGCGCAAGAACATACTTGTCGCCGGTGGCACATCCACCGGCAAGACGACGCTCACTAATGCGCTGCTGGCGGAAGTCGCCAAGACGTCCGATCGCGTCGTGCTGATCGAGGACACCAGAGAGCTGCAATGCGCCGCTCCCAATCTCGTGCCGCTGCGCACCAAGGATGGCGTGGCCTCGCTTTCCGATCTGGTGAAGTCATCGCTCCGCCTGCGACCTGATCGCATTCCGGTAGGTGAGGTACGCGGCGCGGAAGCCCTCGACCTCCTGAAGGCCTGGGGCACCGGTCATCCCGGCGGCATCGGCACGATCCACGCTAACACGGCGATAGGCGCGCTGCGGCGGTTGGAGCAACTCGTACAGGAAGCCGTGGTCACGGTTCCCCGCGCGCTGATCGCCGAAACCATCGACGTCATCGCCGTTCTGTCCGGCCGTGGTGCCAACCGCCGCCTTGTGGAAATCGCCCTGGTCGACGGGCTCGATCCCGTCTCCGGCGATTATCGCACCCTCAACGCTCACCTTCCTCCCGCTCACCAACCACTCCCGAAAGGAGACCAGCAATGAATACGTTTGTCTCGTCTGTCCTTCGTCGTGCTCGCAATCGCTTTGTCCATGCAACGGCACTCGCCTCGATCACACTGTTGATGGCGGCGCCCGCCCGCGCTTCCGGCTCGTCCATGCCATGGGAGGAGCCGCTGCAGCAGATCCTGGAATCTATCGAAGGACCGGTCGCCAAGATCGTTGCGGTGATCATCATCATCGCCACCGGCCTGGCGCTTGCCTTCGGCGACACGTCCGGCGGCTTCCGCAAGCTGATCCAGATCGTCTTCGGGTTGAGCATCGCGTTCGCGGCCAGTTCCTTCTTCCTCTCGTTCTTTTCCTTCGGCGGCGGAGCGCTGGTCTGATGGCTGGAGGATTTCAGCAGGAAGACGAGGTGCGTGGTTACTTCGCCACCGTCCACCGTTCGCTCGCCGAGCCGATTCTGCTCGGCGGCGCTCCCCGAGCCGTGGCCATTGCTAACGGCACGCTCGCGGCTGCCGTCAGTCTCGGTCTTCGTCTCTGGATTGCCGGGCTGGCGATCGGGGCCATCGGCCATTTCGCGGCGGTCTGGGCAGCGAAACGCGATGCGCAGTTCGTCGATGTCGGGCGCAGGCACCTGCGCTATCCGGCGCATATGGGCGTGTGAGGTCTTGCCGATGATGAACCTAGCCGAATACCGCAAACGCGCTTCCCACCTCTCCGACTTCCTGCCATGGGCGGCGCTGGTCGCACAGGGTGTCGTCCTGAACAAGGACGGTTCGTTCCAGCGCACTGCACAGTTTAGGGGCCCCGATCTCGATAGCGCTACGCCGGCCGAACTGGTCGGCACCACGGCACGGCTCAACAACGCACTGCGTCGCCTTGGCTCCGGCTGGGCGATCTTCGTCGAAGCACAGCGCAATCCGGCCACCGACTATCCGGAAAGCCTGTTTCCGGATTCCGCATCTGCGCTTCTCGACATTGAGCGGCGTGAACAGTTCGAGGAATCCGGCCTTCTCTACGAGAGCAGCTATTTCGTGACCTTCGTGTGGTTGCCGCCCGCCGAAGAGGCCTCACGCATCGAGAGCTGGCTCTACGAGGGGCGGGAGAAAAGCGGCGTCGATCCATGGGAGCTGCTTAACAGCTTTGTCGATCGCACGGACCGTGTCCTCAATCTCGTGGAAGGCTTCGTGCCGGAGGCCGCATGGTTGGATGACGCTGAGACGCTCACCTATCTGCATTCGACCATTTCTACCAATCGCCATCGTGTCCGTATACCGGAAACACCTGTCCATCTCGACGCGCTGCTGGCTGATCAGCCATTGGCCGGCGGCCTGGAGCCGAGGCTTGGCGACTTCCATCTGCGTGTGCTGACGGTGATCGGGTTTCCGACCGTCACCTTTCCCGGCATCCTTGACGATCTCAACCGGCTGGCCTTTCCCTATCGGTGGAGCACTCGGGCGATCATGCTCGACAAGACCGACGCGACCCGGCTGGTGACGAAGATCAGGCGGCAGTGGTTCGCCAAGCGCAAATCCATTGCCGCAATCCTGAAAGAGGTGCTGACCAACGAGCAATCCATGCTGGTCGACAGCGACGCGGCCAACAAGGCCGCCGATGCCGATGCAGCCCTGCAGGATCTCGGCTCCGATCAGGTTGGCGAAGTCTACGTCACCGCCACAGTCACCGTCTGGGACACCGATCCGGCGATCGCCGACGAGAAACTGCGGCTGACGGAAAAAGTCATCCAGTCACGCGACTTCACAGCAATCACCGAAAGCGTCAATGCCATCGAGGCGTGGCTCGGCAGCATCCCCGGCCAGACCTATGCCAATGTCCGACAGCCACCGATCTCGACGTTGAACCTCGCCCACATGATCCCGCTGTCCGCAGTCTGGGCGGGACCGGCGAATGACGAGCATTTCGACGCGCCGCCATTATTCTATGCCCGCACCGAAGGATCGACGCCGTTCCGGTTTTCCCTGCATGTCGGCGATGTCGGCCACACCATGATCGTCGGCCCGACCGGTGCCGGCAAGTCCGTGTTGCTGGCGATGATGGCCCTGCAGTTCCGCCGCTATCTCCATTCCCAGGTCTTCGCCTTCGACTTCGGCGGAAGCATAAGGGCCGCAACGCTCGCCATGAATGGCGACTGGCAGGATTTGGGCGGTTCGCTCTCCGACGATACATCGCTCCTCAATACCGTGTCCCTCCAGCCGCTCGCCGGGATCGAGGACACGCCGGAACGTGCATGGGCCGCCGACTGGCTTGTCGATATCCTGATCCGGGAGGGCGTCACCATCACGCCTGATATCAAGGAATACCTCTGGACAGCGCTGACGTCCCTGGCTTCTGCACCGGTCGTGGAGCGGACGATCACCGGCCTGACGGTACTGCTGCAATCCTCAGCGCTCAAGCAGGCTTTGCGGCCCTACTGCATCGGTGGCCCATATGGTCGCCTGCTCGATGCGGAAATGGAATGGCTTGGGGACGCGCAGGTCCAGGCGTTCGAGACTGAAGGGCTGATCGGCACGGGTGCGGCGCCCGCCGTTCTTTCCTATCTGTTCCACCGGATCGAATCCCGCTTTGACGGTCGGCCGAGCCTGCTGATCATCGACGAAGGCTGGCGGGCGCTGGACGACGGCGGCTTCGCCCAGAAGATCAAGGAATGGCTGAAGACGCTGCGCAAGAAGAATGTCAGCGTCGTCTTCTCCTCGCAGTCGCTTGCCGACATCGAGGCATCGCCGATCGCGCCCGTCATCGTCGAAAGCTGCCCGACGCGCATCTTCCTCGCCAACGAGCGGGCCATCGAGCCGCAGATAACCTCTGTCTATGAACGCTTCGGTTTGAATGCGCGCCAGATCGAGATCATCGCCAGGGCAACGCCGAAGCGGGACTATTACTGCCAGAGCCGCAGAGGCAACCGGCTGTTCGAGCTTGGCCTCGGATCCGTTGCGCTGACATTTTGCGCCGCATCGACCAAGGCCGACCATGCGCTGATCGACGAACTGATCCGCGACGGCGCGCGCCCATACTTCCTCGAAGCCTGGCTCGAGGCCAACGGCCTGCGCTGGGCCGCCGACCTTGTTCCCCACCTCACCAACGTCATCGACCAGTCGGCGGAAAAGACGAGCGGTCCGGACTCCATCCCCCCATCACCCGAAGTGGAGATTGTCCCATGAACCATGTATCCCTGGGACTTCGCTGGCGCCGTGTCCTTGCAACCAGCGTCCTTGCTGTCACCCTGGCGTCCTCACCCGCATCGGCGCTGATCGTCTACGATCCGACGAACTACAGCCAGAATCTGCTTTCAGCCGCCCGGGCACTGGAGCAGATCCAGAACCAGATCGCATCGCTTCAGAACGAAGCGCAGATGCTGATCAATCAGGCGAAGAACCTCACCAGCCTTCCGACCTCGATGCTGTCAGAGATCGAGGGGAATTTTTCCGAGATGAAAGACCTGCTCGGGGAAGCGGACCAGCTGGCCTATGACGTCCAGAATATCGAAGAGCAATTCAACGCCACCTATCGCGATTTTGCGGCTGGAGACCGGACGGCAACGCAGCTGGTCTCGGCGGCGCAACAGCGCTGGCAGCAATCGGTTTCCGCTTTCGAGCATTCGCTGAAGGCGGGAGCCGTGGCCGTCGACAATATCGAGGGCACGCAACAGCAGACTAGCGAACTGGTCGATGCCAGCCAGTCGGCGGTTGGTGTGCTGCAGGCGACCCAGGCCGGCAACCAGCTCATGGCTGTCCAGGCAAAACAGATCGCCGATCTGACCGCCATGCTCGCCGCACAGGGCCGCGCCAGTGCGCTGGAACAGGCAAGGGCTGCGGCAGCACAGGAGCAGGCTCGCGAGCAGTTCAGCCGCTTCATGACCGGCTCGGCCTACAGCCCGTCCAGCGTCCGCATGTTCCACGATTGAGGAGCATAGAGACAATGGACCTGAAGATCGCCGCCCGGGTGCTTGCCGTCTTCGCACTCGGTGCAGGGCTGACCGCCGCAATCGTGGCCCTGCAAGACGAAGACGCAACCGATGCCGAAGCTCCCCGTATCGGGCGTCCGGGCGGCGAGCCCGTCAACACCGGGCTATCGCGTTGCCGTGACCTTGGCATGGGTGCTGTCGATGATGCCGCCTGCCGCAAGGCCTGGGCGGAAAATCGCCGCCGGTTCTTCGCAACCGATCGGCCGGTCGCGCCGAAGACCGGCGAGGTGCCGTCGCCATGAACAATACCGGTATCATAGATCGTTTCCTCGAAACCTTCGCCGCCTACATCGACAGTGGCTTTGGTCTGCTCGGCGGGGAGGTGGCTTTCCTGACCTCGACGCTGATCGTCATCGACATCGTGTTGGCCGGTCTGTTCTGGGCATGGGGTGCGGATGAGGATGTGTTGCAGCGGCTGGTGAAGAAGACGCTCTATATCGGTTTTTTCGCCTTCATCATCGGCAACTTCAACCGGCTCGCCGGAATCGTGTTCGAGAGTTTTTCCGGGCTTGGCCTCAAGGCGGGCGGCTCCAGTCTGTCGGCCTCGGAACTGTTGCAGCCCGGTCGCGTTGCGCAGGTCGGCATCGATGCCGGCAATCCCATCCTTGAGGCAGCCGGCGAGTTGATGGGCTATATCGCCTTCTTCGAGAATTTCGTGCAGATCTTCGTATTGATGGTCGCCTGGGTCATCGTTCTCGTTGCCTTCTTCATTCTCGCCATCCAGATCTTTGTCACGCTGATCGAGTTCAAGCTGACGACGCTTGCGGGCTTCGTCCTGATCCCCTTCGCGTTGTTCAACAAGACATCCTTCCTTGCCGAAAAGGTGCTCGGCAACATCGTCGCCTCCGGCGTCAAGATACTGGTGCTGGCCGTCATCGTCGGCATCGGTTCCGGCCTGTTCGACGAGTTCACATCCGGCTTCTCCGAACAGCCGACCATCACCGAAGCGCTGTCGCTGGTGCTCGGCGCGCTGTCTTTGATGGGCCTGTCGATTTTCGGCCCCGGCATTGCAAACGGTCTCGTGTCGGGCGCCCCGCAACTCGGAGCAGGCGCTGCCGTCGGAACCGGTCTTGCCGCGGCCGGTCTCGGGGCCGCCGGCTACATGGGTGCCAAGGCTGGACTGGGGGCTGCCGCAAGTGCTGCCGGCGGTGCGGCAAGGGGAGGGGCCACACTCGCCGGCGGCGCCAGGACCGCATACGGTCTTGGTGACGCAACCGCTGGATCGACAGGGACCGGCGGTGGTGCTGCCGGTTTTGCCGGTGTCGCAAAAGCAGCCGCGGGTCTTGCCATAAACAAGGGCAGGGCCATGGCATCAGGCGCATCACAATCCATGAGCTCCAGCTATCGCTCCGGACAGGCAGGCGCATGGAAGGCGACAGGCGGCAAGAACGACGTCGGCGTCGGCATGCCCGAAGCCGCCAACGATCCTTCGTTTGCCGGTTCGCAGTCCGCAAGTTCCGCCGCAATGTCCGGCTCTGACATATCGCCCTCGACGCCGCCCGAATGGGCGCAGCGCATGAAGCGGAGCAGCAACGTCAGCCACGGTGTCAGCACAGCTGCCCATACGGTCCGCTCCGCGGATCATGCCGGCGGATCCATGTCCGTTTCTCTCAATCAGGATGACCGTTGATGAATATCTTCAGACGACCTTCCGTGCGCTACGCACGCACCCCCGAACCCGAAACTCCCTACCAGAAGGCAGCGCAGGTCTGGGACGAGCGCATAGGGTCTGCCCGTGTGCAGGCGAAAAACTGGCGGCTGATGGCTTTCGGGTCTCT
>Ga0066256_1000370_pt1 | contig 142744 bp, 130 predicted proteins | sample ThiBio_1000_biof_FD_87107 | JGI IMG/M metagenome (GOLD analysis project Ga0066256, IMG submission 87107) | Wastewater bioreactor microbial communities from Cape Town, South Africa - Thiocy_expt_1000_biof (version 2) | ecosystem: Engineered > Bioreactor > Thiocyanate-remediating >...
GTCGGCTCATCACATCCTGGGGCTGGAGCAGGTCCCAAGGGTTTGGCTGTTCGCCAATTAAAGTGGTACGTGAGCTGGGTTCAGAACGTCGCGAGACAGTTTGGTCCCTATCTGCCGTGGGCGTCGAAATTTGAGAGGAGTTGACCCTAGTACGAGAGGACCGGGTTGAACATACCTCTGGTGTACCTGTCGTCCTGCCAAGGGCGCAGCAGGGTAGCTATGTATGGACGGGATAACCGCTGAAAGCATCTAAGCGGGAAGCCTCCCTCAAGATTAGATTTCATCGAGCCGTGGAAGACCACCACGTTGATAGGCCGGGTGTGGAAGCGCAGTAATGCGTGGAGCTAACCGGTCCTAATTGCTCTTTTCGCGCTTGTTAGAGTCCCACCATCATCGACAGTCCTGGGATCAGGACGGCGATGCGGGATGAATAAGCTCGTCGCCCGATATTTGGTCTTTCGATCCTTCCGAGGATCGAGCAAGGTGCATCGATTAAAACCCTGTTCGCTCGCATGAGCGCCTGCTTCATTGCTTGGTGACCATGGCGTCCGTGACCCACCCGATCCCATCTCGAACTCGGCCGTGAAACCGGACAGCGCCGATGGTACTGTGGCTCAAGCCCCGGAAGAGTAGGTCGTCGCCAGGCATTGCAGCCGGCGCTCATGAGATTTGAACAGGAACAAAACCCATTCACATATGTCTTCTCGAGACAGCGGCACGGCAGTCTTGCCCCGATGCCGCATTTGGCGCGGGATGGAGCAGCCCGGTAGCTCGTCAGGCTCATAACCTGAAGGTCGCAGGTTCAAATCCTGCTCCCGCAACCAATTTAAGACCTTTCAAGCCTCAGCGTCGACACGCTGAGGCTTTTGTTGTTTCCGAGCGCCATATCCCACGGTCATCGTGGCAGATGAAGTTCTCCACTACGGTCGATAAAACTGGGGGATATGGTGGGCGATGACGGGCTCGAACCGCCGACATCTTCGGTGTAAACGAAGCGCTCTACCAACTGAGCTAATCGCCCTTCAGCGCGGCGTTTGCCGCCGCGCGGTCCGGGCGCTCGCCATATCCGGGTAGGGGGCCACTGGCAAGCGGTGGCGATGGCGTATCTTGGGGCGCCGGCGACGGGCAAAGATGACAGGCATGACGTGTGCCGGCCAGAATCGTTGCAAGCCCCCCGGCGTTTCGCCCTAATCACTAAGATGGGAGGGTGGGACCCTCATCGCCGGAGGGGGCTGCGGGAAGGATGGCCGGGCTCTCCTTCCGGCGTGCTCTTTCAATGTCGTTCCGCGAACAAGCCGCCATTGTGCCGGACTGCCTGTACCCACGCGAGCACTGCTTCAGCCGCGGTCTCGGTCAACTCGATAAAGACACGCCGCCCATCGGCCGGATCGTCGATCCGCGCAAAGATCGCGCGGTCGGTGAGCTGGCGGATCCAGCGCAGTGCGGTGGTGGGCGGAACAGCGGCCGCGATACATAGGCTGGAGACGGAAACATGCTGCCCGGCGAGCCGCGCCGCCAACAGGTCCAGCATCATGTCCCAGGCCGGATCGGCGAAGAGATCGGCGGGCAGATATTGATCACGCATCCGCCGCGCGCGGATGAACCGGCGAATCTCGATTGCGCTGGGCTCGTCCCCGGTGGTCGGGCCTGTAGGCCGTTGGCGGGCGCGGGTATGGATGCGGTCGACGGAGTCGGTCGTGCCCTGTTCGCCGCGATAGCCGCCGCGCCTGTCCAGCACCATTCCCCCGGCCAGAGTCAGCGGCGGTTCGCCTAGCGTCATACGCTCGATGGTGGCAGCGAGGCGCCGCACTTCGTCGCTCAGCCGTTCAAGGCGCGCTACATCGCCATCCCGCGCGGCATCGTGCAGAGGCAGGGCCGGCGCCGGTGTCTGGTGAAGCGCAGCCATGACCAGCAAGGAGATAATCTCGCTTGCCGCCGGTTGACAGAGAAAGTCCGTCCCCGGCCCGTCAAGCATGGCCAGTGCGCAATCGAGCCCGGCGAGATCGGTGATCACCGCAAGCCGCGCGCCCGGCAGGCCGTGATGCCCTGCGAGCGCTTGCCCGCCCGCCCGGTCGAGCCGCTGCCTTATGTCCATATCGCGCGCGTCGAGCAGAATGAGATTGAGCATCGCCGTCCGGGCCAATCGTTCGGCCGCGTCTTCCGGCGCAATCCGTCCGATGCACCGCAATCCCGCCCGCTCGGCCCAGTCGGCTAGTACCGCTGTCGCCTGCCCGTCGCCGACGAGCAACACGGTCGGCCGGGTATCGACCTCGACGTGAGCAAGCGGTCCGGCTAGTGCGCTGACCTTTTCTCCTTCATGTCTTGCGCGCGGCCATACGGATACTGCGCTCTCTGCCCTGCAATCGCTGTTATACATCGCCGCCCCTCTCTTTCGTACCGCGTTTGTTCCGGTTATGCGCATTTTCTGCGCCATAATGAACCCCTTTTGTTCGGATTTGGTGGAAGCCTGACTCTCCGCACGAGGACTGCCGGGAATTAGCTCCGTTATGGAGAGGATGGATTCGCCGGGCTGCCATGCGAGCGTGCTCCACCCCAGCCGGCTCGCCCGTTGACACGCTGCCTTGAACCGCTATGGCCCGTGGGACCGAAGGGCCGCCCCCGGCGGTCCCATCTTGCCGGAACCATGATCGAGCCGATCAGGCCGGAAGTGGGTGGCCGCGCGTCCTTGCCGCGATCGCTCGCCCTTCCCCGCCGAGCGACCCGACACTGACAGTGAGGAGATTGAGCTGATGACCGCGATCGGACAGGACACGCTTGGCACGCGGGATACGCTGCAAGTCGGGGGAAAGAGCTACGGCTATTACTCGCTGGCCAAGGCCGCGGCCAAGCTGGGCGACGTCTCGCGCCTGCCTTTCTCGATGAAGGTGCTGCTGGAGAATATGCTGCGTTTCGAGGACGGCGTTACCGTCACGGTCGACGATGTGAAGGCGATCATCGACTGGCAGAAGAATCCCGCCGCTTCCAATAACGAGATCCAGTATCGCCCCGCGCGCGTGCTGATGCAGGATTTCACCGGTGTGCCCTGCGTGGTGGACCTGGCCGCGATGCGCGACGCGATGAACGCGCTGGGCGCGGACGCCGCCAAGATCAATCCGCAGGTGCCGGTCCATCTCGTCATCGACCACTCGGTGATGGTCGACGAGTTCGGCACGCCCAAGGCGTTCGGCGACAACGTCACGCTGGAATATCAGCGCAATGCCGAGCGTTATGAATTCCTCAAATGGGGCAGCAAGGCACTCGATAATTTCAAGGTGGTGCCTCCCGGCACCGGCATCTGCCATCAGGTAAACCTCGAACATATCGCGCAGGCGGTGTGGACAAGTACGGCCACGGACGGCGCCGCCATCGCCTATCCCGACACCTGCGTCGGCACGGATAGCCACACCACGATGGTCAACAGCCTCGGCGTGCTTGGCTGGGGCGTGGGCGGCATCGAGGCGGAGGCGGCCATGCTCGGCCAGCCGGTTTCCATGCTGATCCCCGAGGTCGTCGGGTTCAAGCTCACCGGCGCTCTGCCCGAGGGGATCACCGCCACCGATCTGGTGCTCACCTGCACCCAGATGCTGCGCGCCAAGGGCGTGGTCGGCCGATTCGTCGAGTATTTCGGCCCCGGCCTTGCCTCGCTCAGCCTCGCCGACCGCGCGACCATCGCCAACATGGCGCCGGAATATGGCGCGACCTGCGGCTTTTTCGGCATCGACGAGAAGACGCTCGACTATCTGCGCCTTACCGGCCGCGACGAGGACCAGATCGCGCTGGTCGAAGCCTATGCCAGGGCGCAGGGCATGTGGGCCGACGCTCATGCTGCGGACCCGATTTTCACCGATGTGATCCAGCTCGACATGAGCACCGTGCAGCCTTCGCTTGCCGGCCCGCGCCGCCCGCAGGACAAGATCGTGCTCTCGCAGGTCGACGAGCTGTTCAATGCCGATCTTGAGAAGGTTTACAAGAAGGCGGCGACGCGTGTCCCGGTCGATGGCGCCAGCCACGACATCGGTGACGGTGACGTGGTGATCGCCGCCATCACGAGCTGCACCAACACCTCCAACCCCAGTGTGCTGGTCGCCGCCGGCCTTGTCGCCAAGAAGGCGGTGGAGAAGGGCTTGAAGCCCCGCCCGTGGGTCAAGACCAGCCTCGCACCGGGCTCGCAGGTCGTCACGGACTATCTCAAGAAAGCGGGACTGACCCAGTATCTCGACGCGATCGGTTTCAACCTCGTTGGCTATGGCTGCACCACCTGCATCGGCAACAGCGGCCCGCTGGCCGCGCCGATCAGCAAGGCGATCAACGAGAACGACATCGTCGCGGCGGCCGTCCTCTCGGGCAACCGCAACTTCGAGGGACGCATCTCGCCGGATGTGCGCGCTAACTTCCTCGCCTCGCCGCCGCTGGTGGTCGCCTATGCGCTGAAGGGCACGGTGACGACTGATTTCGTCAGCACGCCGATCGGCCAGGGTTCGGACGGCATCGACGTTTATCTCAAGGATATCTGGCCGACCAATGCTGAGGTGCGGTCGGTGATGGACGGTGCGATCAGCCGCGAGATGTTCCAGAGCCGCTACGCCAGCGTGTTTACGGGTGACGAGCGCTGGCAAGCGATCGACGTGACCGGCTCCGCCACCTACAGTTGGCGCGCGGGCAGCACCTATGTCGCCAACCCGCCTTATTTCGACGGCATGGGCATGGTGCCAGCACCGGTCGCGGACATTGTCGGCGCCAAGGCGCTGGCTGTGTTCGGCGATTCGATCACCACCGATCACATCTCGCCCGCCGGTTCGATCAAGGCGTCCAGCCCCGCCGGCATCTGGTTGCAGGAGCGGCAAGTCGCCCCGGCTGATTTCAACAGCTACGGCTCGCGGCGTGGCAATCACGAGGTGATGATGCGCGGCACCTTCGCCAACATCCGCATCAAGAACCTGATGCTGGACGGCGTCGAGGGCGGCATGACGCGCTATCAGGGCGAGGTCATGCCCATCTATGACGCTGCCATGAAATATGCCGCCGAGGGCACGCCGCTGGTCGTCGTCGCCGGCAAGGAATATGGCACCGGCTCCTCGCGCGACTGGGCGGCCAAGGGCACCAACCTGCTCGGCGTGCGCGCCGTGATCGCCGAAAGCTTCGAGCGCATCCACCGCTCCAACCTGGTCGGCATGGGCGTTCTGCCGCTCCAGTTCGCGGAGGGTACAAGCCGCGAGACCCTCGGCCTCACCGGCGACGAGACCTTCACCATCCGCAACGTCGGCGCGCTCAAGCCGCGCCAGATCGTGACGGTGGAGGGCACCCGTGCGGACGGCTCCAGCTTCACGTTCGAGGCGCTGAACCGCATCGATACCGCCAACGAGCTGGATTACTTCCTCAACGGGGGCATCCTGCATTATGTGCTGAGGAAGCTTGCCGCCTGAGGGCGACCGGGCTGACAACGGGCAATCCCGTGCGAACAGAGACATGAGACTGTGGGCTCCGGCGCAAGCTGGAGCCCATCTCATTTGGTCGGGCATATAGGTTGATGGCGCCCGAGCTTCCGTTTTGAGCGGCCGCTCGGTGCGGCGATTATCCCTTCGGCTTCCTGAACCGCAGCGTCATGCGGTCGCTCTCGCCGACCGCGAGATATTTGTCGCGGTCAACCTCGCCGTTGCTGAGCGTGGGGGGCAGCATCCACACTCCCTTCTCCCAATCGGCCGTATCCTTGGGGTTGGCGTTGACCTCCGTGCTCTCCTCGAAGACGAAGCCAGCCGCTTCCGCCAATCGGCGCACCGTGGAGACCTTGAGGTAGCCGCTGGTCTTTTCCAGCGCGCCGTCCCGTTCCTCGGGCAGGCGGTGATCGACGATGCCGAGCGTGCCGCCGGGCTTGAGCAGATCGTAGAAGGTCTTGAAGCTTGCCGCCTCATTACCGCGCATCACCATGTTGTGAATGTTGCGGAAGGTCAGCAGCGTGTCGATGCTGCCCGGCGCGATACCGGTCTCGGGCCAGGGCACGAGATGTACCTTATCGTAGACGGCGGGATCGCCATCCAGCTTGGCCTTGAGCGCATCGAACCCGCGTCCGGCGGGCTGCGCGGCGTAGAATGTGCCTCTGCCCCTTAGCAGTGGCGCCAGTATCTCCGTATACCAGCCGCCGGCGGGCATATATTCGACGACCGTCTGGTCCGGACGGATGCCGAAGAAGCTCAATGTCTCGCCCGGATGACGATATTTGTCGCGCGCGATATTGGCGGCCGTGCGGCTCGGCGCCGCGATTGCCGCAGCGATCTCCGTGTTGACCGGGATTGAGGCCGTCTCGGCCTGGACAGGGGGTGTGACGAAACCTCCCGTCGCCAGCAGTGTAGCGGCGAGAAGCAGATGGGGTCGCAGGGGGGACATGGGGGCTCTCTCCTGGCGTGGCGTTGCACATGAGAACATGTCGCAATGCCGGCCGGAGCGCAAGCCACTGGAAATGTGGCGGATGCTTATTACGATGCGTGCGACCTATGCCGCCGTCGCCCGGCGGACCAGCGGCACGTCCGGGATACGGCTACGCATCGCCGGATCGAATGGCTGGGCGGATACGGACCGCCGGCCCGCTCCGCTCAGCGTCATGCCTCAAAAGACGCGGTCGAAGGCGCCTTTGAGCCGGGCGAGGCTCGCCGGGACGTCGGTCAACTTATCCAGCCCGAACAGGCCGAGGCGGAAGCTGTGATAATCCGGGCCTTCATCGACCATCAGTGGCACGCCAGAGGCGATCTGGAGGCCGATGGCGCCGAACTTCTTGCCGCTCTGCACCTCAGGATCGGTGGTGTAGGAGACGACGACGCCGGGCGCACCGAAGCCCTCCGCCGCCACCGAAGGGACCCCGCGGTCGGCGAGCATCTTGCGCACCGCATTGCCCTGCTCCCACTGCGCATCGCGCAGCTTCTCGAAGCCGATGGTCTTGGTCTCCAGCATGGCGTCGCGGAAGGCGCGCAGTGCGTCGGTCGGCATGGTCGCGTGATAGGCGTGGCCGCCGCTCAGATAGGCTTCCATGATCGCCAGCCACTTGCCGAGGTCGATGGCGAAGCTGGTCGATTTGGTAGCACGGCAGCGTTCCAGCGCCGTCTCGCGCATCATCACCAGTCCGGCCGACGGTGCGGCCGACCAGCCCTTCTGCGGGGCAGAGATCAGCACGTCGACGCCACTCGCGGCCATGTCTACCCACACGCAGCCAGAGGCGATGCAATCGAGCACGAACAGCCCGCCGACCTCATGCACGGCATCCGCCACGGCGCGGATATAATCGTCCGGCAGGATCATGCCCGATGCAGTCTCGACATGCGGGGCGAACAGCACCGCCGGGCGCTCGGCCTTGATCCGGGCGACGACCTCGTCGACCGGGGCGGGCGCGAAGGGTGCTTGCGGCCCGTCACCCTGCCGCCGTGCCTTCATCACGATCTCCTCGGCAGGGATCGCGCCGGACTCGAAGATCTGCGTCCAGCGATAGGAGAAGAAGCCGTTGCGAATGACCATCACCTTGGCGCCGGTGGCGAACTGGCGTGCGACTGCTTCCATGGCATAGGTGCCACCGCCCGGAATGAGCACGGCGCGCTCGGCGTTGTAGACCTCACACAGCGTCGCGTGGATGTCGCGCATGACGCCCTGGAACGCCTGGCTCATATGGTTGAGCGAGCGGTCGGTGAAGACCACCGAATATTCGAGCAGACCATCGGGGTCGATATCGGAACGCAAGCCAGCCATTTTGTTCTCCTCTGTTGCGGGGCCTGATTTCACGAACCCGCCGCATAGTCAAATGCCCTGCGGGTTAGGGGTTTGGCGGGGAAGCGAGTCGTTGCCCTTTCAGAACCCACCCGTACTCTCGCCGGCTCAAGGACATGCCAGCGCGTTCAGATCGGCGTGATGCCATTCCCCGCCAGCATGGCCTCGCAACCGAGGGCGGCAGCATCGTCCTCGTTGGACAGGGCGGCCACGGTGATCCAGCCTTCGCCGCGCAGGGCCGCGGCCCGTGCGGCATCGTGGCCCAGCGGCAAGAACAGGCGCCGGCCCGTCTCCTCGCCGAAGCCGGCGTCGATCAGTGGATCGGGATAGAGCGAGAAACCCATGGCCGGCTCGCTGGTCCCATCTCCATGCGCGACCGCGTAGCTGCCGCCGCGCCCGATCTCTCCGATGAAGCCTTCCGCGAAGATCGAGAAGCCGAACCAGCTTTGATATTCGAAGCCGTGCCGCTCGGTGGGATCGAGCGTGAGGGTGATGTCCCAGCCGATCGGTTTGGCGATGGCGCGCAGGGCGGCGATCCGCTCGGCAAGGGCGCCGCCAGCGGGACCGGCGTCGATCGCTTCGAGCCGTGTCATGGCCGGGTGGAATGGCCCTGTAGCCTCGATCAGCGCCTGGTAGGGCGCGGCATCCGCGCCCATGGCGGCGATGGCGCCCGCATCCTTGGCGTCCAGCCGCGCGCGTAGCCCCTCGACCTGTTGGGGCGCGACCGGCAGCGGGCCGGCGGCGAGCGCTGGCACCAGATCGGGCAGGGTGAAGTCGATGGTGATGCCCCGCACACCCGCGCGTTGCAGCGCCTCGATGGCGACATTGACGATCTCGACGGCGGCGGCGACGCTGTCCGATCCGATGATTTCGGCGCCCACCTGCATGCGCTCGCGCTCCGGCCGGAGCTGGTCGGTGCGCAGTTTGAGCACCGGGCCGCCATAGCACAGGCGTAGCGGGCGCGGCGCAGAGGCGAGGCGGGTGGCGGCGATGCGGCCGATCTGTGCAGTCATGTCCGGGCGGATCGCCAGCGTACGCTGCGAGGCGGGATCGACCGCACGGCAGAGATCCTCGGCCTTGGCGGATTGCAGCCGCGCGACCAAAGTCTCCTCGAATTCGGCGAGGGCAGGCATGACGCGGCGGTAGCCGTGGCAGGCGACGGTATCGAGCACCTCGCGCACGAGGCGTGCGGATGCCTCGGCCTGTGGCGGCAGCCGGTCGGCCAGACCTTCAGGAAGCAATCCGGGGGCAATCGTCTCGGTCATGCGCCGGGCTTTAGCGGATTTCGCCGCGCTGGGGAGGGAAAATTCGCGTAGTCGAACCGGGGCAGCGGTTTGCATCGCTGCCCCGTCCCGAATGCCTCTCCCGCCGCAGCGCGAACGGAAGAAGCCAATTCATCAGAAAAATTCGAGCGCGCGGACTATGCGCACGCCGGGGGCCTGCTCGATCTTTCGCATCAGTTCCTCGGGGACTCGCTCGTCGACCGAGAGCAGCAGCACCGCCTCGCCACCAGCCTCACGGCGGCCAAGGTGGAAGGTGCCGATGTTGATGCCGGCCTCGCCCAGCGTCGAGCCGACGGCCCCGATGAAGCCCGGCTGATCGGTGTTGACGATGTAGAGCATGTGACCGTCAAGATCGGCCTCGATCTTGATGCCGAAAATCTCAACCAGACGTGGGTTTGCGTTGCCGAACAGCGTGCCCGCGATAGAGCGTTCACCCTGGCTGGTCTGTACCGAAACACGCACTAGGGTGTGATAATCCGCCTCGCGGTCATGGCGCACCTCGCGCACGTCCAGCCCGCGTTCGCGGGCGAGGAACGGCGCATTGACCATGTTCACCGTATCCGAATAGCGCTTCATCAGGCCGGCGAGCACGGCGCCCGTGATTGGCTTGATGTTCAGCTCGGCGGCGGCGCCCTCCACTTCGATCGAGATGTCGGTGAGATTGTCATGTGCGAGCTGGCCGATCATGCTGCCCAGCTTTTCGGCAAGGGCCATGTAGGGCCTGAGCTTCGGCGCTTCCTCGGCGGAGAGGCTCGGCATGTTGAGCGCGTTGGTGACGCCGCCGGTCAGCAGATAATCGCTGAGCTGCTCGGCCACCTGTAGTGCGACGTTGACCTGTGCCTCGCTGGTGGACGCACCGAGGTGTGGGGTCGAGATGAAATTGGGCACGCCGAACAGCGGGTTGTCCTTGGCCGGCTCGACCGCGAACACGTCCAGCGCCGCACCGGCGATGTGGCCGCTCTCCAGCCCTTCCTTGAGCGCTGCCTCGTCGACCAGGCCGCCCCGGGCGCAGTTGATGATCCGCACGCCCTTCTTGGTCTTGGCGAGATTTTCGGCAGAGAGGATGTTGCGGGTCTGCTCGGTCAGCGGCGTGTGCAGGGTGATGAAGTCCGCCCTGGCGAGAAGCGTGTCGAGATCCACCTTCTCCACGCCCAGCTCGATGGCGCGCTCGGGGGTGAGGAAGGGATCGTAGGCGACAACCTTCATCTTGAGGCCGAGCGCGCGGCTGGCGACGATCGAGCCGATATTGCCCGCGCCGATCAGGCCGAGCGTCTTGCCCGTCACCTCGACGCCCATGAAGCGGTTCTTCTCCCACTTGCTTGCCTGTGTGGAGGCGTCCGCCTCTGGAAGCTGGCGGGCGAGCGCGAACATCAGCGCAATGGCGTGCTCGGCGGTGGTGATCGAGTTGCCGAACGGCGTGTTCATCACCACGATACCCTTGGCGCTGGCATAGGGAATGTCGACATTGTCGACGCCGATGCCGGCGCGGCCGATTACCTTGAGGTTGGTCGCCGCGTCGATGATCTCCTTCGTCACCTTGGTCGAGGAGCGGATGGCGAGGCCGTCATATTGGCCGATGATCGCCTTGAGTTCTTCCGGCGTCTTGCCGGTGATGACGTCCACGTCGACGCCGCGATCGCGGAAGATCTGCGCGGCCTGCGGGTCCATCTTGTCGGAAATGAGTACCTTGGGCATGGATTGAAGTCCTTTGAATATGGGCAAACGCGTCCCGCGCGGACGGCGGGCCGGGGCAGGATCATGCGATGAAGCCCCGGCCCGCGGATGCGGGAGCGCCGGAATGGTCAGGCGGCGGTCAGCGCGGCCTTGGTCTCGGCGTAGGCCCAATCGAGCCAGGGGCCGAGCGTGGCGACGTCGACGGCGTCCACCGTGGCGCCGCACCAGATGCGCAGGCCCGGAGGCGCGTCGCGATAGCCGGCGACATCATAGGCGGCGTCCTCGGCTTCGAGCAGCGATGCCATCTTCTTGATGAAGGCCGCGTCGGCGCCCTCCACCGTCAGGCAGACGCTGGTGATCGACCGGCTGGCCGGATCGGCTGCGAGATGGCCGAGCCACGGGCGGGCGGAGACGATGGCATCGAGCGCATCGGCATTGGCCTGCGCGCGGGCGATGAGCCCCTCGGTGCCGCCGACCGACCTGGACCACTCCAGCGCGAAGATCGCATCCTCAACGGCAAGCATCGAAGGCGTGTTGATCGTCTCGCCCTTGAAGATGCCCTCGTTGAGCTTGCCACCCTTGGTGAGGCGAAAGACCTTGGGCAGCGGCCATGCGGGGGTGTAGCTTTCCAGCCGCTCGACGGCGCGAGGGCCGAGGATGAGCACGCCGTGCGCGCCCTCTCCACCCAGCACCTTCTGCCAGGAGAAGGTGGCGACGTCGATCTTGTCCCACGGAATGTCGTAGGCGAATACCGCGCTGGTCGCGTCGGCGAAGCACAGGCCCTCGCGGTCCGCGGCGATCCAGTCGCCATTGGGCACGCGCGCGCCGGAGGTCGTGCCGTTCCAGGTGAACAGCACGTCGTTCGACCAATCGACCTGTGTGAGGTCGGGGAGCTGGCCATAATCGGCCCGCAGTGTCGTCGGATCGAGCTTGAGCTGCTTGGCGATATCGGTGATCCAACCTTCACCGAAGCTCTCCCATGCCAGCGCCGTCACCGGGCGTGCGCCGAGCATGGTCCACATCGCCATCTCGAATGCGCCTGTGTCCGAACCGGGTACGATGCCGATACGGTGCGTCTCGGGCAGGCCCAGCAGCTCCCGCATCAGGTCGATGCAATAAGCGAGGCGCGTTTTGCCGAGCTTGGAACGGTGAGAGCGTCCGAGGACCTGGGTAGCCAGCTTTTCGGGGCTGTATCCGGGCGGCTTCGCGCAGGGACCGGACGAGAAATAGGGGCGCGCGGGCTTGACGCCCGGCTTGATAACCTCAGTCATGTGTTGCGTCTCCTTGCAGAGAGCACGCGCGGCGTTGGGACCGCGTGGCCCGTCGGCGGCCCTAGGCTGCTGCGGGACAAAGTCAAGCGAAGTTCGCGCGCGCCTCATGGCCGTGCGGGGCAGATCGCATCGGTGATATATTGCAAAACAGTAGGTTACTGTGACGCCGACTACCCCCCGCTTCGCGAAAGCGGTGGACGGTATCTGCTGCGCCAATGCCGCTTATTTGCGGCGCAGCGATCATGGGCTGGAGCGGCTGCCGCTTCGTGTCGCCGTGAAAGCGACTCGCCCGGCCGCACCGCTGCACTGGTCGTTTATATTTTGTTAACCATCTGGAACCCATATCCAAGCAGATGGTAGGGCAAGGGAAGTCTGCGCTTTTCGGGCGGATGGTAGCGCTGCTGGCGCTGGCGGGGCTTGCCGCCTGCGCCGACCACAGCATCGTCCACAAGCGGCCGATGGCCTCGGCGAGCCGACCGGCTCCGCTCCCCGACAGTGCGGCATTCCGCCAATGCACGGCCCGGCTGGATGCAGCGCAGGTGCGTTATACGCCGCTTCCCAACCAGAATCACGGTGGCGGCTGCACAGTCATCGACGCCGTCAAGCTCATGGATATCGGCACGCCGACCGCCAATCTGGGCGCGATGACCTGCCCGCTCGCGGCAACCTTCGCGGCCTGGGCGCGCTATGCCGTGCGGCCGGCGGCGCGGCTCTATCTCGGCAGCGAGGTGGTCCGCATCGAGACGTTCGGCACCTATGCCTGCCGTGACGTGCGCGGAACTGGCGGCACCATCGCCGGCAAGCGCAGCGAGCATGCCCACGCCAATGCCGTGGATGTCGCGGCCTTCGTGCTGGCCGACGGCCGGCGGGTCAGCGTATTGTCGGACTGGCATGCGGGCGGCGCGACCGCGCAGTTCCTGAAGATCATCCACCAGAGCGCCTGCAAGCGCTTCCCGACCGTGCTCAGCCCGGATTACAACGCCGCACACCATGACCATTTCCATTTCGATATGGGGGGCAAGGGGGGCTATTGCCGCTGACCGGATCGCCGGTTTCCTTCCCGCGCGAAATCGTCTAGCGCCGGCCCATGACCGATCATGTCCATGTCGACGAGCGCAAGTTCCGCCCCGCCGTCGAAGAAGCTGTCGATGCGCAGCGCACTACCTCCTCCCCGCAGACCGAAAGCGCGGCCTACCGGCTGGCTTTCCAGGATACCGAGTTTCTGCTGCGCGAAGATTTGCGGCCGGTGCGCTTCCAGCTTGAGCTGCTGAAGCCCGACCTGCTGCTGTCGGAGGCCAATATCGCCTCTACCTTCGTATTCTACGGATCCGCTCGCATCCCGGAGCCGCAGGCGGCGCAGGCGCTGCTGGAAGCGGCGCGCACGGACGCCGAGCGTACGGTGGCGGAGCGGCTGGTCGCCAAGTCCAAATATTATGACGAGGCGCGCAAGCTGGCGCGCATCGCCGCGCAGTTTCCGACCAATGCCGGGGGATGCCATCATTTCGTCGTCTGCTCGGGTGGTGGTCCGTCGATCATGGAGGCGGCCAATCGCGGCGCGGCTGATGTCGGTGCGCAGACGATCGGGCTCAACATCGTGCTGCCGCATGAGCAATGCCCCAACTCCTATGTCACGCCCGAGCTGAGCTTCCAGTTCCATTATTTCGCGCTGCGCAAGATGCACTTCACCATGCGCGCGCGGGCGCTTGCGGTATTCCCCGGCGGCTTCGGTACGTTCGACGAGTTTTTCGAGGTGCTGACGCTGGTTCAGACCGGCAAGATGAAGCCCATCCCGATCCTCGTCTTTGGCCGCGATTTCTGGACGCGTGTCGTCAATTTCGAGGCGCTGGCGGAAGAAGGCGTCATCAGCCCACGCGATGTCGATCTCATCAACTGGGTCGAGACGGCGGAGGAAGCATGGGACGTGGTCGAGCAATTCTATGCCGATGGCGAACCGCTCGGGTGTTGAACCGCAATCCGCGCTGATAGCGGTTAGGCGCGGATAAAAAGAAAGAGGCGGGCGCCTTTGACGCACCCGCCTCTCCGTCTGTTTCCGTCAACCGGCGCTATGAAGCGCCGCGCTGCTTACTTGGCTGCGGGTTCCGTCGCATTCTCCGCGGGAGCGGCTGCGTTGGCCGCCTCATCCGCCGGTGCTGCCGCATTGGCGGCTTCGTCCGCTGCTGGCGCTGCATCGGCGGCCGGGAGCGGCAGGTTGGAGCCCTGTGCGTTCAGATAGGCGATGATGTTGGCGCGGTCCTCGGGCTTGCTGAGGCCGGCGAAGCTCATCTTGGTGCCGTTGGCGAAGCTGCGCGGGCTGGTCAGCCAGTGGTCCATCTGCTCGAAGGTCCAGGTGCCGCCCACTTTCTTGAGCGCATCGGAGAAGGCGAAGCCGCCCTTGCCCACGGCGATTTCCTCGCCCATCGTGGCGTAAAGGTTGGGGCCGATGCCGTTGGCGCCACCCTGATTGATCGTGTGGCAGGCGCTGCACTTGGCGAACACCTTCTCGCCCGCCGCCACGTCCGCGCTGGCGAGCAGGGTGGCGAGGCTGGGGCCGCTGGCCGCGCCGCCGTCCCCCTCGGCCTCGACGCCCGCAATCTCGTAGCCCATCGGTTCCGGCCGTTCGGAATGAAACATTTTGCTGCTGATGATGCCACCGCCCAGCGCGATGATGCCGGCAAACAATGCCCAGCCCGCAGCGGTGTTGAAACGATCGCTCATGCGCCCATTATCTCCGGCCGATACCCCTTGTTGGCGCTCCCTTAATGGCTGCACGGCTTGGGTGCAAGCCATGCGTGCGCGCCTTGCGCGTGGCCGGCGGAAGCCGTAAGCGCAGCGGCCGACATGGACAATTATCCCCTTCCCGCGCAGCGCCTCGTGGCGGATATGGCGCAGGCCGCGGCGCAAGCGCCTGAACTGGCAATCTCTTTCCAGGGGGCGCCGGGCGCCAATTCCCATCTGGCCGTGCTCGACTATGCGGCCGACGCGCGGCCGCTGCCCTGCTTCAGCTTCGAGGATGCGCTGGATGCGGTGCGCGAGGGCCGGGCCGACCGGGCGATGATCCCCATCGAGAATTCGCTGCACGGGCGTGTCGCGGACATGCATTTCCTGCTGCCCGAGTCCGGCCTGGCGATCATCGACGAATATTTCCTGCCGATCCGCTATGCGCTGATGAGCATCGACGATGCGCCGCTGGTGAGCGCGCTCAGCCATGTGCAGGCGCTCGGCCAGTGCCGCCATTATCTGCGCGCGCGGGGCATTCGCCCGATCGCCTATGACGATACTGCCGGCGCCGCCGCGCTGGTTGCGGAGGCGGGCGAGTCGGGCGCGGCCGCCATCGCGCCGCCGCTTGCGGCCGAGCTTTACGGCCTCAAGGTGCATGACCGGAACATCGAGGACAGCGCCGACAATATGACCCGCTTCGTCGTGCTGGCGCGCGAGTCGCGCGTGCCGTCGCGCGACGGGCCGGTAATGACGACCTTTTTGTTCGAGGTGAAGAACGTGCCGGCGGCGCTCTACAAGGCGTTGGGCGGTTTCGCGACCAATGGCGTCAACATGACCAAGCTGGAGAGCTACCAGCGCGGCGCCAGCTTCTCCGCGACGGAATTCTATGCCGACATTGAGGGCATGCCGGGCGACGCCGCCGTCGACCGGGCGCTGGAGGAACTGGCGTTCCACAGCAAATGGGTGCGGCTGCTGGGGAGCTACCGGCAGGCGCGGTCTCGGTCGATCTAGACACTTTAGCGAACGATTCGGGGTTTTTACGCTCCCCCTCCGCGTCGCCCATCTGCCTAAAAAATAGGCATATCCTACGCGCTGCTCATAATTTGTGCGGTGCGGCATGACCGGCCGCGGGCCGGGCCGCGTTAACTCGCGTTTAAGCGTTTGGCACGGGCCTTGCTTGGGTGTCTCCGCACACCAGGCAAGGAGGCCGCATGAAACTCATCATGGCAATCATCAAGCCGTTCAAGCTGGACGATGTGCGCGACGCGCTCTCCGCCGTCGGCATCGCCGGCATGACCGTGAGCGAGGTGAAGGGGTTCGGCCGGCAGAAGGGCCAGACCGAAATCTACCGTGGCGCGGAATACAGCACCAACATGGTCCCGAAGATCAAGCTGGAGGTGGTGTGCGACGACGCCCTCGCCTCCCGCGTGGTCGAAGCCATCCAGCAAGCCGCCAACAGTGGCGCCATCGGCGACGGCAAGATCTTCGTCCTCGATGTTGCCCACGCCGTGCGCATCCGCACCGGCGAAACCGGCGAAACCGCGCTGTAAACGAAAGGGGGAAACGATGATTCTCGCAAGACCAATGATCCGTGCAGCGGCGGCGACCGGCCTCTCGCTGTTCGCCGCACTGCCCGCCTGGGCGCAGGACGTGGCGACGCAGGCCGCATCCATGCCCAACCCCGGCAACAACGCCTGGATGATGACGGCGACCGTGCTGGTGCTGCTGATGATCCTGCCCGGCCTCGCGCTGTTCTACGGCGGCCTCACCCGCGCCAAGAACATGCTCGCGACCATGACGCAGATCGGCGCGGTGGCGGCGCTCGCCATGCTGATCTGGGTGACGTACGGCTATGGCCTTGCGTTCGGCCCGGAGGGCAACGCCTTCATAAGCTGGGGCAAATTCTTCCTCAGCGGCGTCACGCCCGACTCCACGGCGGCGACCTTCACCAGTGAGGTCATCTCCGAATATGTCTTTATCAGCTTCCAGATGACCTTCGCCGCGATCACCATCGCGCTGGTGCTGGGCGGCGTGGTGGAGCGCATGAAATTCTCCGCCGTGCTGGTGTTCGCCGCCGTGTGGCTCACCATCGTCTATTTCCCCATCGCCCACATGGTCTGGGAAGGGCGCGGCCTGTTCTTCACCATGGGCGCGCTGGATTTCGCCGGCGGCACGGTGGTCCACATCAACGCTGGCGTCTCGGCGCTGGTCGCCGCGATCATGCTCGGCAAGCGCAAGGGCTATCCCAATGAGCCGATGCCCCCGCACAGCCTCACCCTCACCATGGTCGGCACCGGCCTGCTGTGGGTCGGCTGGTTCGGCTTCAACGCCGGCTCGGCGCTGGAGGCCAACGGATCGGCGGCGCTGGCGATGATCAACACCTTCGTCGCGACCGCCGCCGCCGGTCTCGCCTGGATGGCGACCGAGCGGGTGGTCGGCCACAAGGGCTCGGCGCTAGGCTTCTGCTCGGGCATCATCTCCGGTCTCGTTGCGATCACTCCGGCGGCGGGCAATAGCGGCCCGTTCGGCGCGATCGTGCTGGGTGCGGTGGCCTCGGTCGTCTGCTTCGTGTTCGTTGCCAGGGTGAAGCCGGCGCTGGGCTATGACGACTCGCTCGACGCCTTCGGCATCCACGGCATCGGCGGCATGGTCGGCGCCATCGGCACCGCCATCGTCTATGCGCCCTCGCTCGGCGGCCCCGGCGGCGCGGATTATGCGATCGGCGGGCAGATCGTGACGCAGGTCTCGGCGGTGGCGGCGACGGTGGTCGTCTCCGCCATCGGCACCGCGATCGCCATCACCATCGCCAAGGCGCTCACCGGCCTGCGGGTCGCTCCCGATGTCGAGCTGGAAGGCCTCGACCTCGGCGAACATGGCGAGCGTGCCTACAACTGACCGATTTGGGCGGGGTGGCCGGTGGGACGGCCGCCCAGTCTCCCCGATGTTCCTCCTGCGAACGACCTGGGCCGGCGCTTGTGCCGGCCCTTTTTTTTGGCGTCATGCCGGTGGCGGGCAGTTCTTTGTGGTCAAGGTTTCACCCCGGTTTGACCGGGGGGCTTATCTTCGGTGTTATTGCCGACCTAGTTAGTGAGTTTGAGACATTTAGCCTTGATAGTTTCGCAAACCGTCTTGGCCCTTTGCGTGAAGGAGCGAAGCGCCAACATCACATCTACCGGCTTAGAGAGCGGGGTATTTTCAAGGCATATCACGAAGGCGAATTGGTACTCTCCATCAATTTGGACATTCCCTTTCCACCTTGCAAGTTCAGCCTCGCGTTTGCGCGCATCCCATCTGGGACTGAGAACGCTAAGGCTCTCAACAAAGCCTCCGACGATCGAGGGGAATTTCGTTTCCGCGATGAGACCGTTCACGGAGAGTCCGACTGTGTGCTTGTTATTAGCGATGGTCGCAAGCATTCGGATCAAGTCATCACCGCCGGGGTAAGTATCCGAAGTGGGATATGGCTCATGCGCCCGTATGGTGTCCCACAACCGAGGATCAATCGCCCTCGCCTTCAGCAACCCGTCCAAGTCAGTGGGATTTTGTGCCCAAGGATAATACACACTCTTGGCGGCCCTTTGGCCCAGCACATTTCGAGCGGCAAAGATGGACTGGTCGAAGCTATGCCGAGCGTTGTTGATTGCTTCGGTGACTTTCCTCCTGAAGTCCTTGGGGATCTTTGCCTTGAACTTCAGCTTCTGAACATTCTCTCCGGTATCAGGATCGAACTCGACAACGATCTCTGCGACGTCTCCCTTGAAAAAGGTGCGGATCAGCACGTCAAGTTCAGAAGTTGCGCTCTCTGCCCAACTGATCGATTCCTCAGCGGGTGCAAATTCTTCAGCGATGGGGCCGGTCATGGTTTATGACTACACTCCTGCTTGGAGCGAGTCACTGGCCGGTCGAGCGCCTCGTCGGCCTTGGTGGGTTGAGTTGGCCATCGGCGATCATGCGCTCGACCTCGGCGAAACTTATCCCCCGCTCCGTCCGTCGGCCGTCTCAGTCGGCGTCGATCATGAACAGCGTATTGTCGCGATATTTGGGGTCCATGCGGTTGAACAGCGGATGGATGTCGAACGCCTGCTCCAGCACCTTGAGACCGGTGAGGCCGGCGAGGTTGTAGCTGCCGACCTTGGCTTCGCGCGGCTCGGCGCCATCGCGGCTGATGGTGATCGCGTCGATGAAATAGCTGTCGTTACGCTTGTAGAGCACGTGCGGCGCGAGCACGAGCGCGAGCTTGTTATACTGGGCCTCAAGGCAGTGACGCAGCGCGATCGCCTCAAGTATGCTGCTGTTGTCCATGGCGCGGCATTGGCGGGTTTGCGAGGCGATTTCAAGGGGTGCGTGCAGCGCCGATTCGCCGCGCCCCGCAAAGATCTGCCTTGGCCGGGCATAGCATTTATCAGTGGGGTGACGCGGCGTGGCGTGGCAGCTAGGCTCCGCATGGCGCCCGCGCACAGGCGCCATGCGTAAAAACGGGGTTGGGCGCGAAGAGACGGGATGGATCTGGTTCACGGCTTATCCGGGCTGCTGGTCGGCACGCTGGTGGGAATGACGGGTGTCGGCGGCGGCTCACTGATGGCGCCGATCCTCATCCTGCTGCTCGGCGTCTCGCCGGCCACCGCCGTCGGCACCGACCTGTGGTTCGCCGCGACGACCAAGATCGTCGGCGGCGTCGTCCATCAGAGCGTGGGCGATCCCGACTGGACGGTGGTGAAGCGGCTGGCACTGGGCAGCATCCCGGCGAGCATCGTCACCAGCCTGCTGCTCTCCCAGATCGCCTCCGGCCAGATCAAGCAGGGGCTCATCATCACCGCGCTCGGCACGATCCTGCTGGTGACGGCGGGCGCGATGTTCGCCTGGAGCAAGGTGCAGAGGGTGGTGCTGCGGCTGGAACCGGCGCAGGCGGCTGCCTGCCGCCGGCGGCAACCGGCGCTGACCGTGCTGGCCGGCGTGCTGCTCGGCGCGATGGTGACGCTCACCTCGATCGGCGCGGGGGCGCTTGGGGCGGTGATGCTGATGGCCTTCTACCCGCTGCGCATGACCGGCAGCCGGCTGGTCGGCACCGATATCGTCCATGCGATTCCGCTGACTATCGTGGCCGGCATGGGCCATTTCATGATGGGGAATGTGGATTTCCCGCTGCTCGGCTCGCTGCTGGTGGGCTCGATCCCCGGCATCATCATCGGCTCGCTGGTGGCGACGCGGATGCCGCCCACGCTGCTGCGCATCATCCTGGCGGTGGTGCTGGGGCTGACGGGCTTCAAGATGATCTTCGGGTAGGGGTACGGCGCACAGGGTACGGGGAAACGCGGTTGGGCGTGGGCCCTAGCACATAGTGTCTTATTCCCGTTAGCGTCGGATACCGCTGAGCCGCGCGGGCACAGTGTGGAGGCCGATCAGTGGAAACAGGCTCCTGCGCAGCGCCCTTGCGCCTTGTGGTCCCGCCTGCGCAGGAACCCTGCGATCCTTATCGCTTATGTGTCGATTCGCTCCGGGGGAGCCAAAGCGACAGGACGAGCAGCCATGCGGCGCCTTCCGCCCAGCCGCCGATCACGTCGCTTGGCCAGTGGACGCCGAGCCAGACGCGGCTGGCGCCGGTCGCCGCGATCATCGCCACGCAGATCAGCCAGAGTGTGAGAGAGCGGCTGAGCAACGCGAGCGCGCCGTAGAGCGCCATGGTGCCGGCGGCATGCCCGCTGGGGAAGCTGGAGCTGCTCACCGCGATCAGCGGGTCGAGCATATCGGGGCGCGGGGCGAGGAACAGAAGCTTCACCAGCGGGTTGATGAGCGCCATGCCGGCGGTGGCGACCAGCAGCCAGAGGACGGCACCGGGGCGGCCGGCATAAGCGAGGAACAAGGCGACGAGGCAGGCGATGGCGATGCGCGCGCCGCCCTCGCCCACCCGGTCGAGCAGGCGGGCGACGCCGGTGGCATATTCTGCGCCGGGCCACCAGCGCAGATGCGCGACAATCTTCATCGCCAGCCGGTCGACCGGCGCGAGCAGGCCGAGCGGCTGGACGAGGCCGATGGCGGCGACGAGCGCGGCCAAGGCCAGCGCCAGCAGCAGCCGGCGGCGGACGGACAGGCGCGCGAGCGCGCCCGGCCAGTCCGGCCTAGAAGTGGAGCGCGCGCCCATAAGCGGAGAGGACGCTCTCGTGCATCATCTCCGAGAGGGTGGGATGCGGGAAGACCGTCTGCATGAAGTCCTGCTCGACCAGCTCGGCGGTCTTGCCGACGGTGTAGCCCTGGATCAGTTCGGTCACTTCCGCGCCGACCATATGCGCACCGAGCAGTTCGCCCGTCCTGGCGTCGAACACCGTCTTGATGAAGCCCTCCGCCTCGCCGAGCGCGATCGCCTTGCCGTTGCCGATGAACGGGAAGCTGCCGACCTTGACCTGATAGCCGGCTCCCCTGGCCTTTGCCTCGGTGAGGCCGACCGAGGCGACCTGCGGGTGGCAATAGGTGCAGCCGGGGATGTTGCGCGCGTCCATGGCGTGCGGGTGCACATCCTTGTTGCCGAGCGCCTGCGCGATCGCCTCGGCGGCGATGACGCCCTCATGGCTGGCCTTGTGCGCGAGCCACGGCGGCGCGGTGACATCGCCGATCGCCCAGAGGCCGGGCACGTTGGTGCGGCACAGACCGTCCGTCTTGATATGGCCGCGGTCGGTAGTGACGCCGAGTTTCTCCAGGCCGATATTCTCGGTGTTGGGGACGATGCCGATGGCGACGATGCAGTGGCTGTAGTCGCCCGGCACGGCCTTGCCGTCCTTGGCGGTGATCTTCGCGGAGACGCCCTTGTCGGTGGCTTTCAGCTCCTCCAGCTTTGCGCCGGTGAGGATGGTCATGCCCTGCTTGACCAGCGCTTTCTCCAGGAAGGCGGAGACGTCCGCGTCCTCGACCGGCACGACGCGGTCCATCATCTCGACCACCGTCACCTCCGCGCCCATGTCGCGGTAGAAGCTGGCGAACTCGATGCCGATGGCGCCCGAGCCGATGACGAGCAGCTTGCCCGGCATTTCCGGCGGCGTCATGGCGTGGCGATAGGTCCAGATGCGCTTGCCGTCGGCCGGGGCAAAGGGCAGATCGCGGGCGCGGGCGCCGGTGGCGACGATGATGTGTTTCGCCGTGAGCGTGCTCGCCTTGCCGTCCTTGTCCGTCACGGAGAGGCTGTTGGGAGCCGTCAGCGTGCCGGTGCCGAAATGTACGGCGATCTTGTTCTTCTTCATCAGGTGCGTGACGCCGGCGTTCAGTTGCTTGGCGACGCCGCGCGAGCGCTGCACCACGGCGTTGATGTCCGCGGTGATCTTCTCGGCGGCGAGGCCGTAATCCTTGGCATGGTTCATGTAATGGAAGATCTCGGCCGAGCGGAGCAGTGCCTTGGTGGGGATGCAGCCCCAGTTAAGACAGATGCCGCCGAGCAGTTCGCGCTCGACGATGGCCACCTTGAGCCCGAGCTGGGCGCCGCGAATCGCCGCGACATAGCCGCCGGGGCCGGAACCGAGAACGATGAGGTCGTAACTGTCAGACACGTATTGGCTCCCCAGAACTGCATGCCGGATGCGTGCGCCCGGCGAGGGTGGTGATGGAAGGACTCATGCGCCGCGCGCCAGCGGCGGCGCCTGGCGCGGGCGGCCGGCGCCGTCGACCGCGACGAAGACGAAGCGGGCCTGCGTGACCTTGCTGGTTTGCGTGGCGTGGCGGTCGCGGCGCCAGGCCTCCACGTCGATGGTCATGGAGGTGGTGCCGACCTTGACCAGCGTGGCGAACACCGAGACCTCATCCCCCACTGATACCGGGCGCAGGAACTGCATGCCCTCCACGGCGATGGTGACGGCGCGGCCGGCGCTGTGGCGGGCGGCGACAAGCCCGGCGGCCATGTCCATCTGCCCCATCAGCCAGCCGCCGAAAATGTCGCCATAGCTGTTGGCGTCGGCCGGCATGGTGGTGACGCGGATGGTCGGCGCGTCGGTGGGGCAGGCGGGGTCTTCAGCCATGCGCGACTCCATCGCCGAGCGGCTCATCCCCGTGCTGGGCGTCCTGGAGCCGTTCGCTGCCGTGCTGTGCGTCCCGCAACTGCCATGCGGAGAACCAGATCCAGAGCAGGCCGTAGCAGGCGCCCGAAACCGCACCAGAGGCGGCCATGGCGCCGCCGGCCGCGCCGAACAGCAGGGTGGCGGTGGCCAACCCCAGTAGCGCGCCGACAACCATGCCGACGAGTGTAGACGGGCCGCGCCGGTCGCGGATGAGGGTCCCCAGCCGCCATGTCGCGAGCGGGCCGACGAGCAGCAGCACGGCGAGGCCGATGGGGAAGGTGAACAGGAAGCCGATGAGTGCGAAGGGGAGGAGCACTGTGCTCCACCCCATATCCCCCTGCGAGGCGGGCCCGACCAGCGCCGCGCCCACGATGAACAGGGCGGGGCCGGCGACGCTCGCCAGAAAGGCCGTCAGGCAGGCCAGACCGAACAGGGTCCTGAACGAGAGCGAAGTCGGTGCGGCGGCACCGGGCATGTTACGCAACCAGACCCAGCGGCGCCTCGACCAGCTCCTTGAACACCTTCATCAACTCGGCGCCGTCCGCCCCGTCGATGGCGCGGTGGTCGAAGCTGCCGGTGGCGGACATCACGGTGGCGATGCCGAGTGCCTCGTCGATCACATAGGGGCGCTTCTCGCCCGCGCCGATCGCCATAATCATCGCCTGTGGCGGGTTGATGACCGCCTCGAACTGCTTGATGCCCATCATCCCCATGTTGGAGATGCTGGCGGTGCCGCCCTGATATTCATTCGGGGCGAGCTTGCCTTCCTTGGCGCGGCCGGCGAGGTCCTTCATCTCGGTGGAGATGGTGCTGATCGCCTTGCCGCCGGCATCGACGATAATCGGGGTGATAAGCCCGGCCGGGATCGACACGGCGACCGAGATGTCCGCACGGCTGAACTTGAGCAACTGATCCCCGGCGAACTGTACGTTGCACTTGGGCACGGCGAGCAGCGCCTTGGCCAGCGCCTTGATGAGCATATCGTTGACGGAGAGCTTGACGCCGCTCGCCGCCAGCGCCGCGTTCAGCTCGCCGCGCAGCTTGAGCAGCGCATCGAGACGCACGTCCACGGTAAGGTAGATGTGCGGCACCTGCTGCTTCGATTCGGTGAGGCGGCGCGCGATCGTCTTGCGCATGTTCGAGAGCTTCTCGACCTCGTGCGGGATGCCGAAGTCCTGCGCGGCCACGGGGGCCGGCGCGGGCGCAGACGCTGGGGCAGCGGCGGGCACGGCGGCCGGCTGCGGCGCGGCGGCGCCGGGCTTGGCGCCTTCCACGTCCGCCTTGACGATGCGGCCGTTGGGGCCCGAGCCGGTGAGGCCAGCGAGATCGACATTGGTCTGTGCGGCAATCCGGCGGGCGAGCGGGCTAGCCTTGACGCGGTCGCCGCTCGCGGGAGCGGGCGATGCGGCCGGCGCCGGTGCGGCGGCCTTGGCGACTTCAGGCTCCGGCTTGGGCGCGGCCGGCTCGGCGGCCTTGGCAGGCGCGGCCTCGGCCTTGGGGGCCGGCGCGGCGGCGCCGGCATCGGCAGGCACTTCCTCGCCTTCCTCGACCAGCACCGCGATCACCGTGCCGACCTTGACGCTGTCGGTGCCCTCGGCGACGACGATCTTGCCGATGACGCCCTCATCCACCGCCTCGAATTCCATGGTGGCCTTGTCGGTCTCGATCTCGGCCATGATGTCGCCGGAGCGGACCGTGTCGCCCTCCTTCACCAGCCATTTGGACAGGGTGCCTTCTTCCATGGTGGGCGAGAGGGCGGGCATCTGGATATTGATCGCCATTGTGGCCGGGCTTCCTGCTTCTTGCGGGTGGACAATCGGGGGCCACCTTCACACTTTGCCGGGCGGGGTCAAGGCCGTCGCTTGCATCGGGGGCGAAAATCCACCACCTAGTTGCGTGTTTCGGCCCCGGCCGGGACGGTTCGGCGGGGAGATGCAGCTTGGGAGCCGCGATGAGGCGAACCTATCTGGTCGTGGTGGACGAGAGCAGCGAGGCGGAGTCGGCGCTGCTGTTCGCCGCGCGCCGCGCCGCCAAGACCGGCGGCGGCGTGCATATGCTGGCGCTGGTGCCCAAGGCGCAGTTCGTGCAATGGGGCTCGGTCCAGGCGACCATCGAGGAGGAGGCGCGCGCCCGCGCCGAAGCGCTGGCGATGAACGCAGCCGGCACGCTGATGGCGGAAGCCGGCATCCAGCCCGAGATCACCGTGAAGATCGGCGATCCGATCGCATCGGTGAAGGAGATGCTGGCCTCCGGCGAGCCGATCGCCGCGCTGGTGCTCGGCGCCGCGCCCAAGGGGGCGCCCGGCCCGCTGGTGACGCATTTTGGCCACGATCCCGGCAGCCTGCCGTGCCCCCTGATGATTATCCCCGGCGCGCTCAGCCATGAGGATATCGAGCGGCTGAGCTGAGAGGGCCTGTCTCAAGCTTCTCCCCAAGCAAACTCGGAGAGGATTGAAAAAGGGGCCGGACGATGCCGACCCCTTCCGGTGATTGTGGTGCGTTGAAGCGCCCGGCTCAGCCCGGCTGGTTGGCGCGCTCGGCGCCCTTGCCGTCAAGATTCTCGGCGACGAAGGCCCAGTTCACATGCTTGCCGAGGATGGTATCGGCATAGCCGGGGCGCGCGTTGCGATAGTCGATGTAATAAGCGTGCTCCCACACATCGAGGATGAACAGCGGCGCGGCGCCGTGGGCGACCGGCGTATCGGCGTCATGATAGCTGGCGACCTCCAGCTTGCCATTCACGAGGTTGAGCGCCGCCCAGCCGCTGCCGAAATGGCCGACCGCGGCCGCCTTCAGCTTCTCGACCAGCCCTTCGGTGGAGCCGAAGCCTTCCTTGATAAGATCGGCGAGCTTGCCGGTGGGCTCCTGCGTCTCGGGCGAAAGGCCGAGCCAGAAGAAGCTGTGGTTCCAGATCTGGCCGACCTGATTGAACAGGCCCGGCTTGGCGCCGCCCTTGCTGAGCTGGATCAGCTCAAGCAGCGACTTGCCTTGCAGGCTGGCATCCGCACCGACCAGCTCGTTGGCCTTCGTCACATAGGCATTGTGATGCTTGCCATGGTGATAGTCGAACGTCTCGGCGGACATGTCCTTGCCAAAGGCGTCCTTGGCATAGGGAAGATCGGGCAGAGTGAAAGCCATGGAAATGTTCCTTCTTGTTGAGGTTGTCGTTCGAAGGGCGAAACGCGCAGGGCCGCGAATCGTTCAGCGTGCCACCGCGAGATGACGCTGGGGGGCATCCTATGCCAGCAAACTCTTTCGATCAGCAGCGATATTAATTTTGATATGACTGCAATGCATCTTGGGATGAGCTTGGGAATGGGAGTTTGCCGGGCTCCTTTTCTCGGAGATGGCGGTTCGTAGCCCCCGCCCGATCCCTTACAGCAGGCTGTGCTTGCGCAGGCAGTGGCGGAGCTGGTCGTAGGAGAGGCCGAGCGCCTTGGCCGTGGCGCGCTGGTTGAAGCGGTGGCGGGCAAGGGCGCGCTTGAGGATGGCCGCCTCGTGCGCATCGACCGCCGCGCGGAAATCGCCGATCTCATCGAGCGCGACCATCACCTGATCCTCGCGTTCCTCGGGCGGCGCGGGGCTGGCGGCGGGGGTGGGATCGGCGGCGCCGTTGGGACGGTGAGTCGGCACCTTTGAGATGGTTGGGGGCCGGGGTTGCCAGGGCGAGGCGAAGGGATCGAACTGGATGGCGCCGACCGGCTGGTCAGGCTCGTTCCAGCGATAGACGGCGCGCTCGACGACGTTGCGCAACTCGCGGACATTGCCCGGCCAGGGATAGGCGACCAACTCGGCTAGCGCGATGGCGGAGAAGCCCGGCCAGCCCGCCCAGCCACGCTCGGTCGCCATGCGCCGGCCGAAATGATCGGCCAGCACCTCGACATCGCCCTCGCGCCCGCGCAGCGGCGGCAAGGTGATGACCTCGAACGAGAGCCGGTCGAGCAGGTCGGCGCGGAAACGGCCGGCGGCGACGGCGTCGGGCAGATGCTCGTTGGTGGCCGCGACGATGCGCACGTCGACATTGAGCGGGCGTGAGCTGCCGATGCGCGTCACCTCGCCATATTCAACCGCGCGCAGCAGCCGGTCCTGCGCGGCCATGGAGAGCGTGCCCAGTTCATCGAGGAACAGCGTGCCGCCGTCCGCCTCCTCGAACCGGCCAGCGCGGGTGCGGGTGGCGCCGGTGAAGGCGCCCGCCTCATGGCCGAACAGCTCGGCCTCGATCAGCGTCTCGGGCAGCGCCGCGCAGTTCATGATGATGAGCGGCCCGCTCCAGCGCGGCGAGAGGCGGTGGATGCGCTCAGCGATCAGCTCCTTGCCGGTGCCGCGCTCGCCGATCACCAGCACCGGGCGGATCAGCTCGGCGGCCCGCCCCGCCTGCTCGACGGCGTCGAGAAACGCGAGCGATTGGCCGACGAAATGGGTCACTTTCTCCATGGCGCGCAACAATAGTGATTTTCACCAATGATTGGCAATATTCGATAGATCGACTATATTTGTGGTCGAAATATACCCTGTCTGAAACCGGCTGATTTGCGTCCTTTCCTGCATTTGGCACGCGCCTTGCGGAGCATGAAGCAATCCACCGCAAAAGGTGGACCCCAATGAAGGCCCAAGGATCAGGAAGACCGCAATGACACACTTCACCCACGACATCAGCAGCCGCGTATCGGCCGTTGTTCTCACGCTTCTGTTCAGCACCATGGCTGTGCTGGGCGCGGTGGCCCCCGCTTTCACCGGATCGGCGACGAGCCAGGCCACGACGACACTTGCCAATGCAACCGGCGAGTCGGCAAACTCCCTTGCTTGACGGCTCGCTATCCTGCCGGGGCGGGAAGCCCCTCATCCGCCCCGGCACCTTGAACGCTTGACTGGAGTATCGAACCCATGGGTATCTTCTCTCGCACCCGCGACATCATCGCCGCCAACGTGACCGATCTGCTCGATCGTGCGGAGGACCCGGCGAAGATGATCCGCATGATCATCCTCGAAATGGAGGAGACTCTGGTCGAGGTGCGAGCATCCGCCGCCCGCACCATCGCGGACCAGAAGGAAATCCGCCGCCACATCACCAAGCTCGACGCCTTGCAGACGAGCTGGACCGAGAAGGCCGAGCTGGCGCTCTCCAAGGACCGCGAGGATCTGGCGAAGGCCGCCCTCGTCGAGAAGCAGAAGGCCGCCGACATGGCCGATCAGCTCAAGGAGCAGATCGGCGTGCTCGACGAGGCGCTGCGGGCCTCCGAGGAGGATATCGCCAAGCTGCAAGCCAAGCTGCGCGAGGCGCGCGCCCGGCAGACCAGCCTCGTCACCCGCATGGAAAGCGCGCAGAATCGCCTGCGGGCGCGGGAGATGTATGCCGGCGAGAAGGTGCACGACGCCTTCGCCCGCTTCGAGATGCTGGAGCGCCGCGTGGACATGGCGGAAGGCCATGCCGATGCGATGAGCCTGGGCGCACAGCCCAAGACGCTGGAGCAGGAAATCGCCGATTTGCAGGCCAATGACAAGGTCGAGGCGGAACTCGCGGCGCTCAAGGCCGCGCAGGCGAAGAAGGATTAAGCGATGGAAGACGTGGTCGTCCCCATTTTCATCTGCGGCATGCTGTTCATCGGCATGCCCTGGCTGATCTTCCACTACGTTACCAAGTGGAAGCAGGCCCCCAGGATCACCGAGGAGGACGAGCGGCTGCTCGACGAGATGCACGTCCTCGCCCGCCGGCTGGAGGAGCGCCTCCAGACCATCGAGCGGATCGTCGCCGCCGACAATCCCGATTTTCGTCCGGCCCGCTCATTGGAGGCCGACGATTACAGCTTTGACCGGAGGAAGTGAGATGAGCGCCCGCCGCACCAAATTTTATCTCGACAAGCAGAACGGCAAATGGATGGGCGTCTGCGCCGGCATAGCCGACTATACGGGGATCGACGTGCTCTGGGTCCGCATCGGCGCGGTGCTCGTCACCCTGATGGGCGCCTTCCCGTGGACGATCATCGCCTATCACCTCGTCGCCTGGATGGCGGACGTGAAGCCGAGCGGCCTCTACGCCAGCCAGGACGACGAGAAGTTCTGGCAGGGCGTGCGGACCAACCCGGCGCGTTCGACCCGCGACGTGCGCAGCAAGTTCCGCGACATCGACCGCCGGCTGGCCGACATCGAGACCTTCTACACCAGCCGCAACACGCGCCTGGCCGACGAAATCGACAAGCTGCGCTGAGCCGCGGCTGACGGGGAACGGGGAGACGTGATATGGCATTTTGGTGGATAGGGCTGGGGATCGTGTTCCCGCTGGCCTGGCTCGCCAACAACTGGGTGCGTGCGCGGCATGGCTATCCGCTGGAGGATGGTGCGGGCGGCGTGACCTACCGGGAAGACCCTGAAACCAACCGCAAGATCGCGCTGCTGAGCGACGAGAACGGGCGGCTCAGGGACCAGATCGGCCGGCTGGAGGAGCGGATCGCCGTGCTCGAACGGATCGCGACCGACCCGGCAGACCGAACCGCGCGCGCCATCGAGGCGCTGCGCTGAGACGGACGGACAGCATCAGGGCCGCGCGAACCTTCTGTCCGCCGCGCCCCCGGAACAGGGAACAGACATATGGACCATCTTGCCGCAGCCACCATCATTCCCAACCTGCCATGGATCATCGGCGGCGGCCTGCTGCTTGGCTTCATGAGCATCGGCGGTTGGGTGTTCAACACCTGGCTACGCGTGCGCAACGGCTATCCGCTGGAGAATAGCTGGGGCAAGGCCGTCTACCCGGTGAAGAACGAGGAGACGGTGGAGCGCGTGCGCCTGCTCAGTCAGGAGAATGCGCAGCTCCGTGCGGAACTGGGCGCGATCAAGGACCGGCTCGCCAATGTCGAGCGGATCGTGACCGACAGCTCGCTTAATCTCACCCGCGAGATCGAGGGCCTGCGCGGCCCGAGCAACTAGCAGGAGCGGACATCATGGGTGCAGCCTTCTTCGTTCTCGCCATCGTCACCATCGCGATCGGAATCCCGGTTATGGCCGGCATGTGGTCGGCGCGCGAGAAGGAGCGGATCAGGCTGCGGGCGCGCGAACTGGAGGTGCTCGGTTCCCGCACGGCGGAGAGGGCGGCGCAATATGCGGCGCAGACCGAGCGGCTGGAGCAGCGGGTGCGCGTGCTGGAGCGGATCGTGACCGACAGGGGCTTCGACCTCGCCGCGCAGATCGACCAGTTGGACGAGCGACCGGTGCAGGGACGGATCGAGCATTGAGACTGGCGCGCCCAGGGCGCGGAAAGACATGGGAGAAATTGAGATGAATCCATTCGAAATGGTCGTCGCCATCGTTGCGATCGGTGCCATCGCCAGCGTCATCCGCGCCAAATACGGCGTGGTTCGCACCCACCGGGGCGAGCGCTTCGTCGGCCGGCCCATGGGCCAGCCCGATCCGGAAGCCGAGCGGCTGCGCGCGGAGGTGAAGCAGCTCAAGGAGCGCGTCGCCGTACTGGAGCGGCTGGCGACCGACAGCAGCAGCGCGCTCGACCGCGAGTTCGAGAAACTCAAGCAGAAAGACTGAATGGAGCCCGACCGGGCAGATGCAAGAAAGGGCTGAGTCATGACGACGGAGCTGAGCATCATTCATTACGGCGCCATCGCGCTGACCGTGACGGGCTGGATCGGCATCCTCGCTTATGCCGGGCTGAAGGGCTGGAACGGCTGGCTGGCGCTCAAGCGTGCCGAGCTGGACATCGTGGCCGGCCAGAGCGCCGCCGCGAGCGCAGGCCCCGCGCCGCTCACCGCCGCCACCCGCATCGACGTGGCGGATCTGAAGGAGCGCGTGCGCAAGCTGGAGGCGATCGCCGCCGGGATCGACCTGTAGGCGGGGGTGCGTTGGGGCGACGTTCGAGAGGGCTTGGGAGCACATCAGGCTGACCTTGTTTCAGCATTCATCCTGCCTTTCAAAATCAGGTCTGGAGGGGATTGCGGCCGGATGAAGACCTCTCTTCCGCTCAGGGCGCGCAGGTCTATTTGGTCGCGATCCACTCCAAACGGCAACATGGATGCTGAAACGAACTCAGCTTGACGATGTGCGTGGATGGCGGCTCTCCATTCGAGAGATTGGTTGCTCCAGCTCGGGTCCGAGCGATGCGCGTGTTTTTCTGGCACAGCGGGCGCAGCGGCCTATATGGGCGGCATGACCATGACCACGCTCCAACAGGTGCAGGACGATTATGAGTTGCTCGAAGGCGACGAGCGCTACCGCCTGCTGATCGACCTCGGCCGCACGCTTGAACCCATGCCCGATGCGCTCAAGACCGACGCGACGCTGGTGCGCGGCTGCTCGGCGGCGGTGTGGGTCTACCCCACCCGGCGTGCCGACGGCGCGCTGCATTTCCTGGCGGACAGCAACGCTGCGATCACCAAGGGCATCATCGCGCTGGTGCTGCTGACCGTGCAGGATCGCACGCCGGCGCAGGTCGCCGCGTTCGACATCGAAGGCGCACTGGTGCCGTTCGACCTCAAGCGTCAGCTCTCCTCCAACCGCACCCAGGGGCTGCCCAACATGATCGCGCTGATCCGCGAGACGGCGACGCGCCTGCTGGCGGGGGAAGGGGCGAAGTAGAGCGGAAGGAAGCGGCTTAAGGTAGAGATGCCGCTTTTCAGGACGATGTGACGGGTTTGGGAGTGACTTGTGCTCCTGCACAGGCAGGAGTCCAAGGCACAGCCGCAACTCCCTTCCGCCATAGGCTCCTGCCTGCGCAGGACCACATAGTTCTAATGGGGTGAGCCGGGGCGGGGAGGGCGGGCGCGTTTGCCCTCCACCGGCTGCGCCGCTCCCACTCTCCGAGCAAGCTCGGGGAGGATTTCAGGAGCCATCCTTTCGTCCTCGACCCCGCCTACTCGGTCGCGGGTGCCGGCGGGGTTATGGCGTCCTCGCCACCCAGCGCGCGGTAGAGGGTGACGCGGTTGGTGGCGGCGTCCAGCTCGCTCGCGACGAGGTTGCGTTGCGCCGCGTAGAAGCTGCGCTGCGCATCCAGCGCTTGCAGGAAGCTGTCGACGCCGCCGCGATAGCGCGCGTCGGCGAGGCGGTAGGCGTCCTCGCCGGCGGTGATGCGCAGCCGGTCGGCGCCGAGCTGGTCGTCGATGGTGCCGCGGCGGGCGAGCGCGTCGGCGACCTCGCGATAGCCGGTCTGGATCGCCTTCTCGTAAGCGGCGAGCAGGGCGTCGCGCTGGGCCTTGCTGGCGTCCACCCCCGCGCGCGCGGCGCCGCCCGAGAAGATCGGCCAGGTGATCGCGGCCGTGCCCTGTCGCACCTCCGAGCCGGCATTGCCGAACAGCCCGTCGAGCGAGGTGCCGACGAGACCGAATAGCGCGCCAAGGGTGATGCGCGGGAACAGGGCCGCGCGCGCCGCGCCGATCTCGGCATTGGCGGCGCGCAGGGCATATTCGGCCGCCATGATGTCTGGCCGGCGCAGCAGCACGTCGCTGGCGAGGCTGGCGGGAGGCTCGGCGATGGTTGGCCCGGCCTGCTCGATCCCCTCGGGGAGCAGGGCGGCGTCGACCGGGGCGCCGACGAGCAGTTCCAGCAGGTTACGGTCCTGCGCCTGCGCGGTGACGGCGCGGGCGAGGTCCGACTGCGCGGTAGCGAGGATGGTCTGCGCTTGCCGCAGGTCGGTGCGCGGAGCGATTCCGCCGGAGAGGCGCGCCTGGGTCAGATCCACGCTTTTCCGCGCGGTCTCCACCGTCGCGCTGCTCAGTTCGCGCAGGCTGCTGTCCGCCGCATAGGCCAGCCAGGCGTTCGCGATGTCGCCGATCAGCGCGAGCCGGACGGCCTGCGCATTGGCCTGGCTGGCGAGATAATCGTTGCGCGCCGCATCGGAGAGCGAGCGCAGGCGGCCGAACACGTCCAGCTCGTAGGCGGTGATCGAGAGATCGGCCGAGCTGCTGGTGGCGGCGGGCGTGCCCTCGGTCGAGCGGCGGGTGACGTCCGCGCCGGCGTCGATCTGCGGGAACAACTGGGCGCGCTGGATGCGGGCCTGGGCGCGGGCGCGCTCGATATTGGCGGCGGCCTGCCGCAGGTCGCGGTTGTTGTCGAGCGCAAGCGCGACGAGGGTCTGCAACCGCTCGTCACGGAACAGATCGCGATAGCTGGCGCTGGCTACTCCGGCGAGATCGGCCGCAGGCGCATAGGCGTCGCCCGCCGGCCAGCTTGCCGGCACCGGTGCGGCAGCGCGCTCATAGGCCGGGGCGAGCGTGCAGCCGCCGAGCAACAGGGCGGCGGTGAGGGGGAGCGCGCGCATCACCCGGCCTCCGTCGACCGCGCGTGGCGCGCCAGAATGCGCTCGCTCAGCTTCTTGAGCACGTCGCGCGTGGCGCGGCGCACGATGACGAAGAACAGCGGGATGAAGAAGATCGCCAGCACCGTCGCGGTCAGCATGCCGCCGACCACTGCCGTGCCGATGGCGACGCGACCGTTGGCGCCCGCGCCGGTCGAGAGCGCGAGCGGCAACACGCCGAACACGAAGGCCAGCGAGGTCATCAGGATCGGCCGCAGACGCAGCCGGGCGCCTTCCACCGCGGCGTCGATGATGCGCATGCCGCGTTTCTCCGCCTGCTCGGCGAACTCGATCATCAGGATCGCGTTCTTGGCGGCGAGACCCATGGTGGTGAGCAGGCCGATTTGCAGGAAGATGTCGTTGGTGAGCCCGCGCAGCGTGACCGCGACGACCGCGCCGACGAGGCCGAGCGGCACGATCAGCAGCACCGCGATGGGGATGCTCCAGCTCTCATAAAGCGCGGCGAGGAACAGGAAAACGACGAGCAGCGAAAGCGCATAGAGCATCGGCGCCTGCCCGGAGGAGAGCCGCTCCTGATAGGATAGGCCCGAATAAGCGAGGCTCACGCCCGGAAGCTCGGCGGCGTGCGCATCCATCCGCAGCATCGCCTCGCCCGAGCTGTAGCCCGGCGCGGCCTGCCCCAATATCTGGAAGGACGGGATGCCGTTGAAGCGCGAGAGGCTCGACGGTGCGACCGACCAGCTCAGCGTGGCGAAGGAGGAGAAGGGGGTCATCTCCCCGTTCCGCCCGCGCACGTGCCATTCGGAGAGATCCTCCGGCTTGGTGCGGAACTCGGCATCGCCCTGCACATAGACGCGCTTGACACGGCCGGCGTCGACGAAGTCGTTGACGTAGCGGCCGCCCCAGGCGGTGGCGAGGGTGGTGTTGACGTCGCTCTGGCTAAGCCCCAGCGCGGCGAGCTTCTGATGATCGAGCTGGACGTTGAGCGAACTTGGCGCCGGCAGTTCGCTCACGCGGATGGCGGCCAGCTCCGGATCGGCGCGCGCGGCGGCGACCAGCCTGTCCTTGGCAGCCTCGAACGCGTCCGGCGAGAGATTGCCGGAGTTGAGCAACTGCACCTCGAAGCCGGTCGACTGGCCGAGTCCGCGAATCGGCGGCGGCACCACGGCGAACACCTCGGCATCGCGCAGGTTGGAGAGCGCCTGGCTGGCGCGGCGGGTGATCGCCTCGGCGGTGTTGTCCTTGCCCGGCCGCTCGTCCCACGGCACCAGCATCATGAAGCCGCGCCCCTGATTCTGGCCCGTGCCGCCGCCACCGCCGCCGCCGCCGGCGATGGTGAAGAGCGTCTGGATGTTGTGGCCTTCGTAAGTGTGGAAATAATCCTCGATGGCCTTTTGCACCTGCTTGGAGCGATTGATCGTCGCGCCGGTCGGGAGCTGGAACTGCACGGCCCCGGTGCCCTGATCCTCGTTGGGCAGGAAGCCGGTCGGCATCCGCTGGAACATGACGACGAGCAGCAGGACGACGAGACCGTAGCCGAGCAGCGCGCGGCCGCGATGGTCCACCATCTTGCGGATGGCGACCAGATAGCGCGCGGACATATCCGCCGATATGCGGTTGAGGCGCGCGCGGGTGGCGGGCACCCAGGCCGGCAAGCGCTGCGCCAGCCAGCCCTGCTTGCGGGCCGCGCGCTCCTCCGGCGTGAGGTGCGGCTTCAGCAGGTTGGTGGTGAGCGCCGGCGAGAGCACGATGGCGACGAAGACGGAGAGCGCCATGGCCGCAACGATGGTGATGGCGAACTGGCGGTAGATGACGCCGGTCGATCCGCCGAAGAAAGCCATGGGCATGAACACCGCCGAGAGCACCAGCGCGATGGCGATGAGCGCCATGGTGATCTCGCGCATCGATTCGATCGTCGCCTCGCGCGCGCTCATGCCGGGATTCTCGGCCATTAGCCGCTCGACATTCTCGACGACGACAATGGCATCGTCGACGAGCAGGCCGATCGACAGGACGAGGCCGAACAGGGTGAGCGTGTTGATCGAGAAGCCGGCGACGTAGAGCACGCCGAAGGTACCGAGCAGCACCACCGGGACCGCGATGGTCGGGATGAGCGTTGCCCGCCAGTTCTGGAGGAACAGGTACATGACGAGGACGACGAGGATGATCGCCTCGACCAGCGTCTTGGTCACTTCGGAGATGGAGAGCTTGATGAACGCCGTGGTGTCCTGCGCGAAGCTGTATTGGAAGCCCGGCGGGAAATCCTTGGCCATCTGGGCCAGACGGTCCTTGATGCGCTGAGCGGTGGTCAGCGCGTCGGCATTGGGCGCGAGCATGAAGGAGAGGCCGGCGCCGGGATAGCCGTTCACATGGATAGTGGCGTTGTAGCTCTCCGCGCCCAGTTCCACGCGGGCGACGTCGGAAAGGTGCACGGTGGCGCCGTTCGGCAAGGTCTTGACGACGATGGCGCGGAACTGCTCCGGGGTCTGGAGGCGCGACTGGGCGGTGACGTTGACGTTGAGATATTGATCCGGCGGCGTCGGCTCGGCGCCGAGCTGACCGGCCGAAATCTCCGTATTCTGCGCCTGGACCGCCGCGATCACGTCACCCGGCATGAGCTGGTAGCTCGCCAGCCGGTCCGGGTTGAGCCAGATGCGCATGGCATTGGGCGCGCCGAACACGTTGACGTCCCCCACGCCCTCGATGCGGCTGAGCGGGTCCTGGATGTTGGATGAGAGATAGTCCGACACCTGCTGCGGCGTCATCCGGCTCGATGAATCGTAAACGCCGATGAGCAGCAACTGGTCCGGGTTGGATTTGCGCACCCGCAGCCCCTGCTGTTGCACCTGTTGCGGCAGGCGCGGGACGATCTGCTGGAGCTGGTTTTGCACCTGCACCTGCGCCACGTCCGGATCGGTGCCCTTGTCGAAGGTGACGGTGATGTTGGCGCCGCCGCGCGAATTGGATGAGGAGGAGAAATAGAGCAGCCCGTCGATGCCGTTCAGCGATTGCTCGATGACCTGCGTGACGCTGTTCTGCACTGCCTCGGCCGACGCGCCGGGATAATTGGCGTTGATGCTGACCTGCGGCGGGGCAATGTCCGGATATTGTGCGATGGGCAGCGAGAAGATGGCACCCACGCCGCCCAGCATCACGATCGTGGCCAGAACCCAGGCGAGGATCGGCCTGTCGATGAAGATGCGGGACAGCATCTCAGCGCGCCGCGGGGCTGGCGGGATTGCGTCCCTTGGGCGTGACCGGCTGCGGTGTATCGGCCGGCACCGCCCTGATGGGCGCGCCCGGACGCAGGCGCCCTGTGCCCTGGGTGATGATCCGGTCGCCCGGCTGGATACCGCCAGTCACTACCCAATATTCGCCCTGGGTGCGCGGTGCCACGATCTTGCGCTGCTCGGCCTTGCCGTCCTTGCCGACGACATAGAGCAGCGCCTCACCCTTCTCGTCGCGCGAGACGGCGGTCTGCGGCACCAGATAGGCGCCGCGATCCACTGCCTGGGTGAAACGCGCGCGCACGAACATGCCGGGGAGCAGCCAGCCTTGCGGATTGGGGAACTCGGCGCGCAGCGTCACCGTGCCGGTCGCCTCGTCCACGATCGCCTCGGCGAACCGGACCTTGCCGGCCGCATCATAGACGCTGCCATCCTCCAGTACGAGGCGCACGTCCGCCGATGCCGGCGCGGCGCCGCCCTGGGCGAGCAGCTTGCGCAGCGTCAGTAGCTCGGCCGAGCTTTGCTGGATATCGACATAGATGGGATCGAGCTGGTTGATCTGCGCGAGGGCATCTGGCTGGTTGGCCGTCACCAGCGCGCCCACCGTAACGGCGGAGCGGCCGATCCGCCCGCTGATCGGCGCGGGCACGGCGGTGTAGCCCAGGTTGATCCGGGCCGTCTCGCGCGCGGCGCGGCGTTGCGCCACGGCGGCCTCGGCCTGCCGGGCGGCGGCCACGGCGTTGGTGTAATCCTGCTTGCTGATCGCCTCGATCTCGACCAGCGGCTTGTAGCGCTCGGCGGTGGCGCGGGCGGCCTCCGCACTGGCGACGGCGCTGGCAAGATTGGCCTCCGCCTCTGCCGCGGCGGCGCGGTAAGGCAGCGGGTCGATTTCGTAGAGCGGCTGGCCGGCGCGGACCAGTGCGCCTTCGGTGAACAGCCGGCGGCGAATCACCCCGGAAATCTGCGGTCGCACGTCCGAGCTGCGCCATGCGCTGGTGCGGCCGGACAGCTCGGTGACGAGCGGCACGTCCTGCTGCCGGACGACGACGTAGCCCACCTCCAGCGGCCCATCATTGGCGCCGCCCCGCCCAGATGTGTTCTGCGCCCCGCAGCCGGAGAGAAAAGCCAGCAGCAGGGCGGCGGGGCCGATCAGGACTGTGCCGGCGATCCGTTTGTGTCGATAGGGCAAGAGCAGCTCGCGCGTGTGAGTCAGCGAAGGGTGAGGCGTGCCCGGATTCAGACTGATTGGTGGACAAAGTCAAGTTATGAACACATGCGAAGATTATTCGCAATCTACCTAATTTCGCGCTAGCAAGGCGTGCCTGCCATCCCAACATTGGCGGTGTGTGGAGAGAGCGGGCCGGGCCGCGCTCGTCAAAGCGCAGATTTTTGAGCTTATAAAGCAGGCGAGTCGGCGGAGCATGCGGGGTGCACGCCAGCGCGCCGGAACGGCAAGAAAGGCAAAGTGACGTTGGATCCGCTGCATTTTCGCGATGTCCTGGGTGCTTATCCGACCGGCGTGTGCGTCGTCACCTCACAGGCCGGCAGCGGCGAGCGCTGGGGTCTGGCGGTGGGGTCGTTCACCTCCATCTCGCTCGATCCGCCGCTGGTCGGCTTCCTGCCGGACAAGCGCTCGCGAAGCTGGGCCCAGATCGAGCGGACCGGTAAATTCTGCGTCAACGTGCTCGCCAGCGCGCAGCTCGACGCTTGCCGCCGTTTCGCCTCGCGCCATGACGACAAGTTCGAGGGCATCGCCCACGGCAAGAGCCCGGCCGGCCTGCCGCTGCTCGACGATGCGCTGGCGTGGATCGACTGCGAGGTGGAGCGCGTGCTGGAAATCGGCGACCATCTGCTCGTTGTCGGTGCCGTGGTCGCCATGGACCGGCGCGGCGAAGGCCAGCCGCTGATCTTCTATCGCGGCGGCTATCACACGCTGGCAGAGATCGAGAAGGAGCGGGCGTAGCGCCCGGTTTCCGATCCTAGCTCGCGGGCTCGCCGCTCGGTGGGGCGAAGGGCAGGATCGCCTCCAGCACCGCGAGCGGCGGCTTGCCCGGCACCGCATAACCCTGCCGCATCAGGAACACATGGCGGACGATCTCCGCCTGCTGCTCGATGCCGTAGCGCGTGAACGGCCGACCCGGCTCGAACACATAATCGTAGCGGCAGAAGGGGTGGCGACGCAGCAGCAGGTTGATGCCGTGCTGGTGCTGCCAGACATGTGTCATCTCGTGCAGGAACAGCCCTTGTCCGTTGGTCATGCCGGTGCCGAAGCAGGCGCAATAGCATGCGCTTTGCGGGTGAAAATGGATGTGCCCGCGCGGCGCCATCACCGTGCCGCGCGGCTGGAACGGCCACCATTTGCGCCGCCGTATGCGCACCGGATCGAGGTCGATCGCGGTGCCGAACATGCCTGCCGCCAGCGCCCGCTCCGCGCCGGTCAGCTGCCGGTCTTCCGCGAGGAGTGCGCCGTTGGCCATGGAGGAAAGATAAGGCGGCGCGCTCGCCGGGCAAGGCCGGCGCGGGGCGCGCGCCAGTGCCGATGCGCGCGGCCGCGCACCTGTTCGCGTAGAAGAGATGGATGCCCCGCGAGGATTCGAACCTCGATTGACGGAGTCAGAGTCCGTAGTCTTACCTTTAGACGACGGGGCAAGAGGCGGCGCTGATAGAGCGCGGATTTCTGCGGGTCAAGGGGATTTCGGCCGGCGGGTGGGGCGGCGTTTCCGTCCATCGCGCGGCGGGCCGCATGCAGCGCTCTTGCGCGGGAGACCGGGCGCGTTTAGCGTTTGCGCCAAGTGCCGGCGGACTGCCCGCCGGTGAGGAAGGTATACAGGCTCTATGGCGCACAACGCTCCCCCCGCGCCGCGGATCGGGCTCCAGCCCGACGCGCCGGGCTTGCGCGGCGGCGGGACTGGCGGATCGCTGGTGCGGCGGGTGCCGTTCCGCGGCAACCTCGCCGCGCTCGACCTTGGCACCAACAATTGCCGCCTGCTCATTGCCCGGCCGGAGGGTGAGGATTTCGTCATCGTCGACGCGTTCTCGCGCATCGTGCGGCTGGGCGAGGGGCTGGCCGGGACCGGGCGCCTCTCCGACGCGGCGATCGAGCGGACGATCTCGGCGCTCTCCGTCTGCGCGGACAAGCTCTGCCGGCGGCGGGTGATGCTGGCGCGGTCGGTGGCGACGGAGGCATGCCGGCAGGCGGAGAACGGCGCCGAATTCGTCGCGCGCGTGCAGGACGAGACCGGCATCATGCTCGACATCATCTCGGCGCGCGAGGAAGCGCGGCTCGCGGTGCTCGGCTGCCAGACGTTGCTGGAGGGCGGCGATGGGCCGGCGCTCATTTTCGACATCGGCGGGGGTTCGACGGAGCTGGTACTGATCGAAGGGCGCGGCGCGGGCCTGCGCATCCTCGACTGGCTGAGCGCGCCGTTCGGCGTGGTGTCGCTGGCTGAGACCGTGGCGCATCGCGGCGACGGGCCGGCGGAGCGCGCCGCTGCCTATGCCGAGATGCTGGAGCGCATGCGCGCGGCCTTCGCCGGCTTCGCAGCGCGCTTGCCGGCGGGGTCCGGATCGCTGCGGCTGCTCGGCACCTCGGGCACGGTGACGACACTGGCCAGCGTGCATCTCGGCCTCGCCCGCTATGACCGGCGGGCGGTGGACGGGCTGATCGTATCGGCCGAGGCGATGCGGGCCATCGCCCAGCGCCTCTCCACGATGAGTCTGGCCGAGCGGGTGGCGCTGCCTTGCATCGGCGACGAGCGCGCCGATCTGGTGGTGGCGGGCTGCGCGATCCTGGAGTGCATCCTCGATATCTGGCCGGCCGAGCGGCTGGGCGTGGCCGATCGCGGTATTCGTGAAGGTATCCTGCGCTCGCTGCTCGACAGCGCCGTCAACCGGCAGTTGCGCTGATGGCGCGGGGCGACAAACCGGCCGGCACGCGGGTCCGCACCGCCAAGGGCCGCACCGCGCAGTCGACACGCTGGCTCGCGCGCCAGCTTAACGATCCATATGTGAAGCGCGCCAAGGCGGAGGGCTATCGGAGCCGCGCCGCCTACAAGCTGATCGAGCTGGACGAGAAATATCAGTTGCTGCGCGGCGCCAGCCATGTCGTGGACCTGGGTATCGCGCCGGGCGGCTGGTCTCAGGTGGTGCGCAAGCAGGTGCCCAAGGCGGCAGTGGTCGGCATCGACCTGTTGCCGGTCGACCCCATCCCCGGCGTCACTATCTTCGAGATGGACTTCATGGCGGACGAGGCGCCCGATCGGCTGCTGGAAGCGCTCGGCGACGCGCCCGACCTCGTGCTTTCGGATATGGCGGCCAACACCGTCGGCCACCAGCAGACCGACCATTTGCGGACCATGGGGCTGGTCGAGGCGGCGGCGGATTTCGCCATGCAGGTGCTGAAACCCGGCGGGGCCTTCGTCGCCAAGGTGTTCGCTGGCGGCACGGACGACGCGCTGCTGCGCCAGCTCAAGGCCGCCTTCAAGACGGTGAAGCACGCCAAGCCGCCATCGAGCCGCAAGGGCTCGGTCGAGTGGTTCGTGGTGGCGCAGGGCTTCAAGGGACGGGGCGGCGAGAGAGCATGACGGGCGAGGATGGGGCGCTGAGGACGATCTCAGGCACGTTCTTCCGCATCCTGTTCGAGCAGCCAGAAGCCACTCCGCTGCGGGGGGGGGGGCTGTCTCGCCGCGCGGGCGCTATCATCATGACGAGCAGCCGGCGCTTTACATATCGCCCCGGCCGGAATGGGCGCGCATGGCGGTCGCGCCTTATGTGCGACCGGACGACCCGCCGCGGACGATGTGGTGTCTGTCCGTGGATAGCGCGCGGGTAGACGTGCGGGATGCGGCGCTGTGGCGGGCGCTCGACATCGACCCGGCCGATTCCGCCGTGCCTTGGCAGCCGCAATTGGCCGAGGGTATTTGCCCCGCGACCTGGACCGTCTCGGACGGTGCGCGGCGGGCTGGTGCCGATGGCCTGATCTATACGGCACGCAGCGATCCCCGCCGCTGGCATCTGGTGCTGTTCCGGTGGAATGAGTTTGGTGGGCCGGTGATGAAGGTGGCCGATTGAGATGAGCGTCTCCGCCATTCAAGCTGCTGAGCAAGCCGCCATCGAGTCGCAACCATCGTCATCCCGGGCTTGACCCGGGGTCCCGCTTCTCCGGTTATCCAGCCCGATCGCGCAGGTCCTGCCAATCTGGATTCGATCAGATTGATCGTCGCCACACCTCGCCAGGATCGGACGGACCAATTCTTATGGCGGCGGATGAAAAGCGGGCTCCCGGGTCAAGCCCGGGGTGACGGGAGTTAGGGGCGACCGCTCGCCATCGGCAGGTGATCGAATCGGGGGATGCGCCCTCACCCCTCGACCAGATCGAGATAGGCGATCACATCATTATCGGTAGCAATGAACAGGCCGGCCTGGATCTCCTCTGACTGCTGGGCAGCCAAAGCCAGCGCATCGGCAAGCGGGCCATAGAGCAATGTTTGCGCGCCGCCGTCCTCGGCGTCCGACAGGTGGTAGAGGCGTACGGTGACGCCGCCCGAGACGGTGCGCATCAGGCGTCTCCCGTGAGGCCCAACTCGTGGGCGAGTTGGTTGAGGTCGGCGCCGGGGCGGACGGTTAGCCAGCGATCAGGATGGCGTGTGTCGACCACGGTGACGGCGTGCTTGGGGCAGAGATCGAGACAGCCGACCTCGATGATGCCGGCGCGCGCGATGCGGCCTTTTCCGACGTGCAGATGCTTGCGTAGCGCCTTGGCGAGCGGCTTGTCGCCATCCGGACCGAAACCGTTCTTCTTGAGTTTCTTAGAGCATTTGCGGCAGACGAGCACTGCTGTCGACCAGTTGGCGCGGGCTTTGCGCGTGGTCATGCCGGCTTCCAGCTCTTGCGCTCCTCAGCGACGCGCAGCACGTCGTAGGCGGCCTGGATAGCCTGGAAGCGTTGGGCGGCCTCGGCGTCGCCGGGGCGCACGTCCGGGTGGCATTCCTTGGCGAGCGCGCGCCAGCTCCGCTTGACCGTCTCGAAATCGGCATCGGCCTCCAGCCCGAGCACGTCGAGCGCGCGCATCTCGTCGCGCGAGCGGCTGCCGTCGCCCGGCCCGGCCCAGCTATGATGGGCGCTCTGCCGATAGCCCGAGGCGTCGCGTTGCTCGGCCTTCATGCGGCTGGTGCGTTCTTCCTCGTCGAGCCCCTGAAAATAATCCCAGCCGCGATTATACTCGCCGGCATGCTCCTGGCAGAAATACCAGCGCTCGGGGCTGTTGGGCGATTTGGGCGCAGGGCAGTCGCCGGGCCGGTCGCAGCCATGCCGGTCGCACAGGCGTACCTTCTGCGCCTCGCGCGCGGAGCCGTAGCCCCGCCATCTGGGAAAGCCCCAGTCGTTCGTTCGTCCTGCGCGCGCCATCCGGCCAGCCTAATCCTCCGGCAGGGCGAAATCCACCACCATGCCCCAACCAATGTCATCGCCGCCGGGTTCGCGGCCCTAATAAATCCATGCCAGGCGGTCTGTAAGCCGGGTTCTGTCCACCGCCGCCGTATCCCGAGGGACGTGCGGGCGGATGGGCGATCATTCCTCTCTGGACGGCGCTTGCGCGCCGCCTCCAGCAACCAACCCGGGCGACGGGGCCGAAACATGCCCTGCGGCCGAAACCGCGCGCCGCCCCTATTCGGTCTTGCTCCCGGTGGGGTTTGCATGGACCGCCCGCCGTTGCCGGGGACGCGGTGCGCTCTTACCGCACCCTTTCACTGTTCGCCTCGCCGAAGCTTTAGGGCCGAAGCCTTTGGCGACCTGATCTCTGTTGCACTGTCCCTGACCCCGGCGGACCGGAGCCGCCGGATGTTATCCGGCACCGTCGTTTCGTGGAGCCCGGACTTTCCTCGCCGGCCCCGAAGGACCGCCGCGATCGCCCGACCGCCTGGCGGGGCGGATATAGGGGCTGGGGCGGGCGGAGTCATCCCCCTTGGGCGGACTGTAGCGGGAGCGCCGGGTTGTCACGCTTCGTCGTCCTGAACTCCTGCCTGCGCACGAGCGCCGTGATCCACGGAGCCGGGCGTCCCTAATCGTCCCCCCGCGGGCGGGGGAGCAGCAGGGCAAGCAGGATGGCGCGGCATTCGCCGTCGATCACACCGTCGATCAGCTCGGGGCGGAAGCGGCGCTGGAAAGCGCGCACAGCCGCCTGCGGATCGGCGATGTCGTAGCCGAAGCGCTCCAGCGCAAGCATGAAACCGCTGTCGGTCCAGTGCGGATCCATGAGATTGCGGGTCGGGCGCGGCAAGGCGAGGCGCAGGCGCGCGAGCTTGTGCCAGGGAAACAGCTCGCCTGGATCCTGCTTGCGCGCCGGGGCGATGTCCGAATGGCCGACGACATTGCCGCGCGTGATCCGGTGACGCTGGATAATGGTATGGACCAGCGGGATCAGCGCGTCGATCTGCGTGTCGGGGAACGGGCGATAGCCCCATTCGTGGCCGGGGTTTACGATCTCGATGCCGATGCTCGCCGAGTTCACGTCCGTAATGCCGCGCCAGTAGGAGAGGCCGGCGTGCCAGGCGCGTTTGGACTCGTCCACCATGCGGACGACGTTGCCATCCTCGGTCACGACATAATGGGCCGAGACCTTGCTCTCCGGATTGGCCAGCCAGTGGATCGCGCTCGGCGCGTCGGGCATGCCGGTATAATGCAGGACGAGGATCGAGACCGGCAGGCTGCGCTCATCGAAATTGGGCGACGGCGTCTCGATCATGCGGTTCCTTCCGTTCGCCTCCGGCTGTGACATGAAGGGCAGGGGGTTTTCAAGCCCGCTGGACGGGATAGGCCGGATGAACCGCGTGCCGGTCCATCGGATCAGGTCAGGAGGCCAGCGTTTCGCTGGCGTAGCGGTCCGGTCGGGTCGGGTCGGACCGCCGGTCCGCGATGTAGATGCAGTTGAGGTCGCGGCAGCTCACGAACCGGCTGCCCAGCCCGGTGAGCATCTCGCCCGCGCCCAGCACGAGATAGGTGCCCGGCCGGGCGAAGGCGGCGAGCCGCGCGCACGCCGCGCGCTTCGTCTCCTCGGGGAAGTAGAACAGCACGTTGCGGCACAGAATGAGGTCGAACAGGCCCGAGACGCGGCGCGGGTCGAGCAGATTGTCGGCGCTGAACGAGACCATCTCGCGAATCTCGTCGGAGAGCTGCCAATCGTCGCCCACGGCGGTGAACCAGCGCAGCAGCTCGTTGATCGGCAGGCCGCGCTGCATGTCCATCTGCGTGTAGCGGCCCCGGCGCGCGGTCTCGATGGCGGCGGGGGACACGTCGGTCGCATGGATGCTGATCCGCCAGTCGTCCCACATTGGCCCCATGCGCTTGAGCATCATGGCCAGCGAATAGGCCTCCTGCCCGGTCGAGGCGCCGGCGCACCAGATGCGCAGCAGCTTCTCGCGCGCGGCATCACGGATGCGCGGCAGCACGCTCTGCTCGATGGTGCGGAACACGCCGATATCGCGAAAGAACGAGCTTTCATGGTTGAGCATCGCATCGACTGCCTGTGCCGCCAGCGGCCCGCCCGGATCACGCTCGATGGCGGCGATCAACGCATCGAGCGAGGTGAGACCGCGTGCGCGCAGCAGCGGGCGCAGCGAGGATTCGATGCGCCAGCGCCGGCCCTCGCTTACGGTCTGGCCGGTCATGTCGCTGAGCAGCCGGCAGAGTTTTTCGGCGGTGTGATGCGGCGCGGCAGCGGTCATGCGGCCGCCTTGCATTGGGCGAGGATGAGGTCGGCAATGGCCGGCGGCGGCAGGATGGCGCTGGCCAGCCCGGCCTTGGCGACCGAGCCGGGCATCCCCCAGACGGCGCTGGACTCATGGTCCTGCGCGACCGTCCAGCCGCCCGCTTCGACGATGGCCTGCGCGCCGGCCAGCCCGTCGCGCCCCATCCCGGAGAGGATCACGCCGCACGCGCCGGCACCATAAACGCGCGCCATGGCCGCAAACATCGGGTCGACGGCGGGGAAGCCACCGTGGAGGCAGCGCTCCGTGGTCAGCTTGATGGCGCTCCCCCCGCGGGCGTCGCGGGTGAGCGAGAGATGGGCGAGGCCCGGCGCGACATGGATGGCGCCGGGGCGCACAGCCATACCGTCCTCGGCGACGACCACGGCGCGGCCTGTCGAACGGCGGAGCTGCTCGGCGAAAAGCTGCTGGAAATTGGCGGGCAGGTGCTGGGTGATGAAGATCGGCGCCGCGAGCTGCCCTTCCAGCCGCGCGATCAGCTCCATGATTGCGGTGATGCCGCCAGTCGAGGCGCCGATGCCGACGGCGCGGACCAGCGCGCCCGGCGGGCGCAGGCGCGCGCTCGCCTGATCGACCGGCTCGGGCGTGCGGCTGCGCTCGGCCGAGGGGACGAGGTGGACGAGCCGGTCGAGCAGATGCTCGACGAAAGCATCGCTGAAATGCCCCGCGCTCGGCTTGGCGACCACGTCGCTGGCGCCCATCGCCAACGCCTGCAGGGCGACCTCGCTACCCTCGCGACAGGTGGCGGAGAGCAGCACGACCTGCGTGGCGGTGCCGCGCTCCAGCAGCCGGGGGAGCACCTGCAAGCCGTCGAGGCCGGGCATCTGCATGTCGAGTAGCACCAGATCGACCGCCTGCTTGCGCACGAAGGCCAGCGCCTGGTCGCCGGTGGAGACCGCGCCGGTGACGGCGAAGCGGGGATCGTGCGCGAGGACCCGGGTCATGATCCGCCGCACGACGACGGAATCGTCGACGATCAGAACGCTGATCGCCGGCCGCTCGGACATGGCGTCATCCCTGGGGGCGTCATCCTTGGCGGTGGCGCGGGTGGCGGGCATAGTGGGGGGTCTTTCCGCCTTAGAGAACGCCGACGATCTGCAGCTTGCTCTCCAGCGTGTCCCGGTCGAACGGCTTCATCACATACTCGTCTGCCCCGGCATCGACCGCGGCGCGGATATAGTCGACGCCGTTCTCGGTGGTGCAGAAGATAACCTTGGGCGGATGGGCGAGGTTGCGGCGCGACAGCTCCTTGAGAAAGTCGAGCCCGCTCATGATCGGCATGTTCCAATCGAGCAGCACGACATCGGGCATGCTTGCGTCGCACATCTCCAGGGCCTCGCGGCCGTCGCCCGCCTCGTCCACTTGCAAGTGGAGCGATTCGAGGATGTGGCGCGCAACCTTGCGGATCACCTTGGAATCATCGACGACGAGGCAGTGTGGCATCGTATGCAACTCTCAAGACCCTGTTTGGGCTCGCACCCTAGGGCCGGGGTGTAAGCTTTCGGTAAACGATCACGCGGCGAGCGCGCCGGCGCCGGGCGGCGCCGCGAAATCGGCCAGCGTGACGAGCAGGTGGCTGCGCCCCTCGCGCTGGACGACGCCGGAGACATAGGGCGCCCACGCCGGGTCGATGCGGCCGTGCACCGGCTGGGCTTCTTCCGGCGCCAGGCAGATATCGCTCACCGCATCGACCAGGAACCCGTAGCTGTGCGCCGCGATATCGGCGACGATGGCGAGCGAGGCGCTTTCGTCCAGCCCGCCCTTGCCGAAGATCCGCGCTTCCATGTCGATCACCGTCAGCACCCGGCTGCGCAGGGCCGCGAGGCCGCGCACATGCGCCTGAACAAGTGGGATCGGCACGATGTCGCCCAGACGGACGACCGCTTCCACCTCGGCGGCGCGTACGGCGACCGGCACGTCGGCGATGCTGGCGAACAGGAACAGCGATTCGGTCATGCGACTCTCCGCGCAGCCTGGGCGATGGCGGCGAAAATCTGGGCGCGGTCATAGCGATAGACCGTGTCCGGCGCGGCGGCGGTGGGAACCGCGTCTTCGCGCAGGGTGACGACGGGGATTTCGCCGGCGTCCGGCCCCTCTGCGTCATGCGCTTTGCCGCGCAGGATCACATGGGCTGCATCCGCTTCAGTCGCGACCTCGGTCACGGGGCCGAACCGCACCTCATGCCCTGCCTGGACGAGCAGCGGCGCCAAAATGTTGCGCATCCAGGCATCGTCCTCGTCCGGGATCAGGCAGCGGATCGGTTGACCTGCACGTGCAATAGTGCCCTGAGCGCGCGCCTCGGCGAACAGGGCGAAGGGGTCGAGCATCTCGAACTGGCCCTCGCCGACCATCACCAGCCCGGCGAGCCGGCCGCCGGCCAGCCCGGCATCGACCGTCAGCGGCACGTCGACAATGTCGATCACGTCCGCGATGAGGTAGCAGAGTTGCTCGTCGCCTGCGTAGAGACGCAGCGACTTGAGGCCGCTGTCGGCCCGCTCCGCAGCGTTGAGCGCGGGCACCAGCCGCTCCTCGATGCGCACGAAGGCGGCGGTCCCGCACGGTGCGATCTGCTCGGCGGCGATATCCTCGACCCGGTCGACCACGGCGAGCGGGATGAGCCGGCGGGTGCCGTCGCGCTCGCGGAACATGAGCGCCTGCATGGTCGGCTCGGCCTGCACCTCGGCCTCCGGTGCGGCGGTGCGATGCCACGCATCGGTCTCGCGCAAGGCAAGTCGGGCGACGTGGGCGAGCCCGGCCGCGTCGAGCAGCAGCATCGGCTGGCCGTTGTCCGGCAGGGTCATGCCGGCAAACACGCCGGCGGCAGTGACGGAGGGCGAGGCCGGGCGGATCACCAACTCCTCGTTGCTCTCCACCGCCTGCACGCCGAGCACATAAGGCTGGCCGGCGGGCGAGCGGATGACCATGAGCGTGCGCGGCCCCGACGCATTTTTCGCGCGGCCGAGTTTCAGCACGTCCTCCAGGTCGATGAAGGCGTGACGCTGGCCGCGAATCGTGGCGATGCGGGCGCCGCCCACTTCCTCGATGGCGACCATGCCGCTGGTCTGGTGGAGCAGTTCGACCACATTGTTCCGCGGCATCGCGAAGAAATGCTGGCCGCTACGCACGATGAGGCCGGGGATGATGGTGAGCGTGAGCGGCACGCGCATGGTGATGGTGGTGCCGCGACCCGGCACGCTGGCGATGGCGATGACGCCGCCGATCTGCTCGATATTGGCGCGCACCACGTCCATGCCGACGCCGCGCCCGGAGATGGACGTGACCTCCGCCGCTGTAGACAGGCCGGCGTGGAAAATGAGGTTGAGCTTTTCTGCGTCGCCGATCCGGGCGGCGTCGGCGGCGGTGAGCAGACCGGCGCCGATCGCCTTCTCGACCAGCGCGGCGCGGTCGATGCCGCGGCCGTCGTCGCGCACCTCGATAACGATCTGGTTGCCGGACTGGCGGGCGACGACATGCAGCGCCCCCGCCTCGGCCTTGCCGGCGGCGCGACGCTCGGCGGGCGTCTCGATGCCGTGGTCGAGCGCGTTGCGGACGATGTGGGTGAGCGGATCGACGACCATCTCGATCATCTCGCGGTCCATCTCCACCTCGCCGCCGTCCAGGTCCAGCGTGGCCTTCTTGCCCAGCTCGCGCGTCAGGTCGCGGACCATGCGGGGAATGGCGGCGTAGAGCCGATCGACGCGCTGCATGCGGGTCTTGCTGATCATATCGCGCAGGTCCGCGACATTGGCCGAGAGCCGCTCGAAACTACTTTCCAGATCGGGGTCGATGGCGCGCTCACGCATCCGCCGTGCAAGGTCGTTGCGGGCCAGCACCATGTCCGAGATGCCGCTCATGAGCTGGTCGATCAGCGCGAGCGGCAGGCGGATGGTGCGCGGCGCCCGCTCGCCGGCCTTGGCGTGCGCGGGCCCGGCTGCATCCGGTTCGGAGCCATGCCCCTCGGCCTCACCAGCGGGAGGGTCCGCGATGATGGAGGCCGGCGTGTCGTCGTGCGCCTCGGGCAGCGGCTCGAAAATCTCGAACCCGCCGGCGCTTGCCAGCAGCGCATCGAGCAGGGCGTCGTCGTCCGATTCGGGGATGGTTTCGTCGCCGCCGAGGCCGCGTGCCAGCGCGCCGATGCGGTCCATCACCGCCAGTACGGCGCTGACGGTGGCGGGATCGGCCCCGCGCTCACCACGCCGCACCGCCGCCAGCACATCTTCGGCGGCGTGCGCGAGCCGCTCGAAGCGTGGCAGGTTGAGGAAGCCGCAGCTTCCTTTCACCGTGTGGAAGAAGCGGAAGAAGGCGGCGAGGCGTGACTGGTCGGTCGGGTCGGCTTCCCACGCGACCACCTCGCTGGAGAGCGTCTCCAGCGTTTCCAGCGTCTCCGCTATGAATTCTCCCAGAATCTCGTCCATGCGCCGGCGACCTTGGTTTCAGGATCGCCGTCATGGGGCAGAGTATTTAATTCCGGGTTAAGCCTGCCCATGCACCGTGATTAGCCGAAGTGATCCGTCCGGGGGGCGGAGCGGCATCCAGGATTTTCGGATTGTAGGCTGAATCATCGTTTCAGCCTGACAGAACTGCCTTTCCACCCCCTGAATGTCGATCCGTTCTAGCGCGCGGGCAGGCGCGCGCCGAACATCAGGAAGGGCTCGCCCTCGGCGGAGATCATCAACTCTCCACCGGATGAAGCAGCGATCGAGCGGATCATGAAGGCGGGCGCGGTGCGGCTCGTCACCTCGCCGCCGTCCTGCGCCAGCGCGGCGCGGATCGTGGGATCGAAGGTGATGCGGCTACCCTCTCCGCGCACCGCGATCTCGGTGACGCCGCCGCCCTGCTCGGCGCCGATCGCCAGCGTGCCGCCGCGCGGCAGCGCCTCGCCGGCCAGCATTACGAGGTTGAGCAGCAACTTGGCGGCCGGTTTGGGCAGGCTTTCGCCGGCGATCACCCATTGCACTGCCAGCTTGCCGCCGGGCGGGAACAGGCCCTCCACCGCGCTGCGAATCTCGTGCAGGGCAATCGCCTCGCCGAACCCGCTGGCGGCGCCGAAAGCCAGGCGGAAGAAGGTGAGCTTGCCTGCGGTGGTGCGCGCGCTCTGCTCCAGCAGGCCGATGCATTGTTCGCGCACCTGCGGGTCTGTTTCGTCGGCGATCAGCTCGATGCCGTTGTTGAGGGCGCCAACGGGGCTCAGCAGGTCGTGGCACAGGCGCGAGCAGAGCAGGCTGGCGAAATCAATGGAGTTGGGCGCGGTGGATTGGGCCAAGATCGGAGCTTCCTCTTCGGGGTCGGGCGGGCCGGCGGCGAATGGGGGGACGCCGGGCGCCGCGCCCTCATGCCGGGCCGCGCGAGGCGGCGCAAGGCCGGGATGCGGCGGGAGAGCCCGCCGATGCGGCCAACCGGGCGGCGGGATGGGATCAGCCGGCGGCAGGCGGCGCGTCCGCCTCGACCAGCGCTATCGGCTCGAACCGGCCGTGCAGCCGGCCGGATGGGACGGCCCGCCAGGCCTGCGCGGCGCCGTTGCTGCCGACGAGCAGCCAGATCTCGCCATCGCCCTGCGCCATGGCGGCATCGACAGGCGAGGGCGTAGGGTTTCCCTCCGGATGCGAGTGGTAATGGCCGAGGATCGCCGGCCCGCCGGTCCGTGCCTCACGGTGCGCGCGCAGCAGCACGGCGGGGTCGATCTCGAAGAAATGGCGGGGCTCCGCGGCGACATTGGCGGCGGGCAGGACGGCGGCGACATGGCCGCTCTCCCGCGCGCCGAGCAGCAGGCCGCAGCATTCCTCGCTCCCGGCGGTGCGGGCGTGGGTGCGGATACTCTCCAGCAGGGCCGTTGAAATGACGAGGCTCATCCCCACATGCTAGGCGATGACTGAGGGGGTCGCCACAATTTCAGCCGAGATCACGCCTGCGCTGCACGGCGCGCGGCTCGATCGCGCGCTCGCGGCGCTGGTGCCCGAGCTGTCGCGCGAGCGGGTGAAGGCGCTCATCCTCGCCGGCCATGTGCGCGGGCCCGGTGGGCAGCCGGCCAGCGATCCGGCGCTCAAGGTCAAGGCGCAGACAGCGTTCGCGCTCGCCATTCCGCCCGCCGCGCCGGCCGAGGCGGTAGCGCAGGAGATCGCACTTAACATCGCCTATGAGGACGCGCATCTCATCGTCGTCGACAAGCCGGCGGGCATGGTCGTCCATCCCGCCGCCGGCAATCCGGACGGGACGCTGGTCAACGCGCTGCTCTACCATTGCGCCGGTCAGCTTTCCGGCATTGGCGGCGTCGCCCGGCCGGGCATCGTCCACCGTATCGACAAGGATACCTCCGGCCTGCTGGTGGTGGCCAAGAGCGACGCGGCGCATGAGGGGCTGGCCCGCCAGTTCAAGGATCACAGCATCGAGCGGCGTTATCTGGCGATCGTCAACGGTATTCCGGTGCCGCCGGCCGGCACGGTGGACCAGTGGATCGGCCGCTCGGACGCGGATCGCAAGAAAATGGCGGTGCAACGCGAAGGGCGCGGCAAGCATGCCGTTACTCATTATCGCATGCTGGAGGCGCTGGATCGCGCCGCGCTGGTCGAATGCCGCCTGGAGACGGGGCGGACCCATCAGGTGCGCGTCCATATGGCCCATCTCGGCCATCCGCTGCTGGGCGATCCCACCTATGCGCGTGGCGGGCCCCACAAGGCGCTGCTTGCCGAGCTGGGCTTCCGCCGGCAGGCGCTGCACGCCGCGCTGCTCGGCTTCATCCACCCCGTCACAAGCCAGACTCTGCGCTTTGAAAGCCCGATTGCGGGTGACATGCAGCAACTGTTCAGCCATCTTTGCGTATTAGAGAAATGAGAGTCGATTGAGACGACCGCCACCCCTCCCGCGTCTCCCAGAAGGACCCAATCCGTGAGCAATGGTAGCAATGTCCCCGCGACGATCCCCGCGCTTGGCGGCGATGCCAGCCTGAACCGCTATCTCTCCGAGATTCGCAAATTCCCGATCCTGAAGCCCGAGGAAGAGTATATGCTCGCCAAGCGCTATCAGGAGCATGGCGACCCGGAGGCAGCGGCCAAGCTGGTCACCAGCCATCTGCGCCTCGTCGCCAAGATCGCCATGGGCTATCGCGGCTACGGCCTGCCGGTGGCCGAGCTGATCTCCGAGGGCAATATCGGCCTGATGCAGGGCGTGAAGAAATTCGAGCCCGATCGGGGCTTCCGCCTCGCCACCTATGCGATGTGGTGGATCCGCGCCTCCATCCAGGAGTTCATCCTGCGTTCGTGGAGTCTGGTCAAGATCGGCACCACCGCTGCGCAGAAGAAGCTGTTCTTCAACCTGCGACGGATGAAGAACAATCTCGAAGCGTTCGAGGACGGCGATCTGCACCCGGACGATGTCCGGAAGATTGCCACCGATCTCGGCGTGGCCGAGGAAGACGTCGTCTCGATGAACCGTCGCATGGCGATGGGTGGCGACACCTCCCTCAATGTCTCGGTGAACGAGGACGGCGAGGGCCAGTGGCAGGACTGGCTGGCCGACGAAGGGCCGTTGCAGGACCAGATCATCGCCGAGGCACAGGAGGGCGACGTGCGCCATGCCATGCTGCTCGATGCGATGGGCGACCTTAACGACCGCGAACGGCACATTCTCCAGGAGCGCCGTCTGGCCGAGGAGCCCAAGACGCTGGAGGAACTGTCACAGGTCTATGGCGTCAGCCGCGAGCGTGTCCGCCAGATCGAGGTGCGTGCCTTCGAGAAGCTCCAGCGCGCGATGATGCGCCTCGCCGGCGAGAAGCGGCTGCTCCCCGTCGCGGGGTAACGCGGCCGGTCGCCTGCCGGTGCAGCTAATGCACTGGCCGGGAAGTGGCTGAGGTGCGGCGGATAGCGGGTGCCCTTGCGAATCTTTACCGGCCGGAAAGCATCCCGGTCCTAGCGTGACCGGGTTGGCGCATGGCATGGACCAGATGAGCATGGCGGGCAGCATCGGTTTCGAGATCGTTCCAGGCAGCGGGCTGTTCCTGGTCCACTGTGAGGGGATGTGGACGCCCGATCAGGCGCGTGCGCATTTCGCCCGCATGGAGCAATCGGTGCGCACCCTGCGCCGGATGCGGCGGCCGGTCCGCGTGCTGGTCGATCTGCGTGCGGCGCATGTACAGACGCCGGAAACCTCGGCGGTAATGGCGCAAGGCTCGGATCGGGTGCATCGCGCGGCGGACCGCGTGGCCTTCGTTGGTGCCAATGCGTTGCACGCGTTGCAAGTGAAGCGCGACGTGACGGAGCCGCAAATTGCGGTGTTTCAGGACATGGACGAGGCGCGCGCCTGGGTGGAGCAGCCCGACGATGGCGAGGGCAAGCCGGGCCAGGCGTGAATTGGCGCCGCTGCGCAGCAGGCAGTTCCGCCGGGCGTGAAAATGCTCTAGGGCGCTGGCCATGGTCCACACCCTCCTCGTTATGCTCGGCGGCGCGATTGGCGCCGCCATGCGCTATCATCTCGGCCGCGCGACGCTGCGCCTGTTCGGTGTGGGTTGGCCTTATGGCACCTTCGCCGTCAACGTGCTGGGTGGCTTTGCTATGGGGCTGCTGGCCGGCTGGCTGGCGATGCGCGCCCACGGCAGCGGCGAGCAGATCCGGCTGTTCGTGGCCGTCGGCGTGCTGGGCGGTTTCACTACCTTCTCCTCGTTCAGCCTGGAAACGATGCTGATGATCGAGCGCGGCGAGTGGGTGTCTGCGCTGGTCTATGCGCTGCTGTCGGTGATCGTCTCGGTCGGCGCGCTGGCGCTCGGCCTGCTCGTCATGCGCGGCGTTCCGGCATGAGCCGGGCCAAGGCGGGCGACCCCGCCGCCGTCCGTCAGTTCACCGTCACCGCCGAGGATGACGGTATCCGGCTCGACCGCTGGTTCAAGCGGCATATGGAAGACGTGCCCTTCGCGACCGTCTCGCGCTGGGCGCGCACCGGGCAGTTGCGGGTGGACGGCGCACGGGCGACGCCCGGCGACCGCCTCGCGGAAGGGCAGGTGCTGCGTGTGCCGCCGCTCGACCCCGCCGTTACGCGGACCGGGCGCGCGGCGCGGCCCCGGCCGGTGCTGAGCGAGGACCAGATCGCCTTTACCGAGAGTCTCGTCATCCATCGCGATGCGCAGGCGCTGGTCATCAACAAGCCACCGGGCCTCGCCACGCAGGGGGGCACCAAGACCAAGGATCATGTCGACGGGCTGCTCGACGCGCTGATGTTCGAGCGGGACGACCGGCCCCGGCTGGTCCACCGGCTTGACAAGGATACCAGCGGCGTGCTGCTGCTCGCCCGCTCGGCCCGCGCCGCCGCGCATTTCGCCAAGGCGTTCTCCTCGCGCAGCGTGCGCAAGGTCTATTGGGCGATCATCGTCGGCGTGCCCTCCATCGATGATGGCTTTATCGACCTGCCGCTCGCCAAGCAGCCCGGCACCGGTGGCGAGAAGATGCATGTCGACGAGGCGGAGGGCGCGCCCGCCCGCACCCGCTACCGGGTGATCGAGCGAGCCGGCAACCGCGCTGCCTGGGTCGAGCTGCAACCGCATACCGGGCGGACTCACCAGCTCCGCGTGCATATGGCGGCGATCGGCCATCCGATCGTCGGCGACGGCAAATATGGCGGCAAGGACGCGTTCCTCAGCGGCACGATCAGCCGCAAGATGCACCTCCACGCCCGCCGTCTGCGCATCGACCATCCGGATGGCTCGCCGCTGGACGTGATGGCCGAGCCGCCCCGCCATTTTGCCGAGACGCTGGCCGATCTCGGCTTCGATAGGGCCGATGGCGACCTGCCGCTGGAGGAGAAGGCGCCATCGAAGCAGGATGAAAGAGTGGCCGCCAAGCGCGCCGCGACCGCCCACGCCAAGGACGTGCGCAAGGCCCGGCGCGGCGAGCGGCGCGGGCGGGCTGGCGCCAAGGGCAAGCCGGTTGCGCCGAAGGACCGGACAGGCGGCCCGGCGGCGCGCTCCGGCAAGCCGATTCGGCCGGGCAAACCACGCGGATCGGGGACCGGACCGGGCAAGCCTCGCCGGGGTTGAGCGAAAGTAGGGGGATTTGTCGTCCGGCAAAGATTCATGCTGGCCGCATGCATATTCCGCATTCGACGGTTGCATGCGGGCGCATGAGTCGCAAGAAGGCGCACGAAGACAACTTCATTCATATTCGAATTTGCGAAGGAGCCGGAAATTGCCCCGGATTGATGAGAAACTATTGCCGATTTTCGAGGATGTGCTGCGGCGCAACGCCGGCGAGTCGGAATTTCACCAGGCCGTCGAGGAGGTTCTGGAGAGCCTCGGCTGCGTCATCAGCAAGCACCCCGAATATGCCGACAATGCCCTCATCGAGCGGATCTGCGAGCCGGAGCGGCAGATCATCTTCCGCGTGCCGTGGGTGGACGACAAGGGGCAGGTACGGATCAACCGCGGCTTTCGTGTCCAGTTCAACTCGGCATTGGGGCCATACAAGGGTGGCCTGCGCTTCCATCCGTCGGTCAATGTCGGCATCATCAAGTTCCTCGGCTTCGAGCAGACCTTCAAGAATGCGCTGACCGGCATGCCGATCGGCGGTGGCAAGGGCGGCTCGGACTTTAATCCGCGTGGCCGCTCGGACGGCGAGATCATGCGCTTCTGCCAGTCGTTCATGACCGAACTGTATCGCCACCTTGGCGAATATACGGACGTGCCGGCCGGTGACATCGGTGTGGGCGGGCGCGAGATCGGCTTCCTGTTCGGCCAGTATAAGCGCCTGACCAACCGCTACGAGGCGGGCGTGCTCACCGGCAAGGGTCTGAATTACGGTGGCTCGCGCGCACGCACCGAGGCGACAGGCTATGGCGCCGTCTATTTCGTCGACCAGATGATGCGCACGCGCGGCACCTCCTTCGAGGGCAAGCGCGCCGTGGTTTCCGGCTCGGGCAACGTCGCCATCTACACGATCGAGAAGATCCATGAGTTCGGCGGCAAGGCGATCGCCTGTTCCGATTCGTCCGGCTACATCGTCGATGAAAACGGCATCGACCTGGAGCTGCTCAAGGAAGTGAAGTTCAACCGGCGCGGCCGCGTGCGCGATTATGCCGCGCTGCGCGGCAACGGCGTGCATCATTCCGAGAAAGGCTCGATCTGGGCCGTGCCGTGCGAGGTCGCCATGCCATCAGCCACCCAGAATGAGCTGGATGGCACGGATGCTCAGACGCTCATCAAGAATGGCCTGATCGCGGTAGGTGAGGGTGCCAACATGCCCTCCACGCCCGATGCGATCCGCCAGTTCCAGGAGGCCAACATCCTGTTTGGCCCAGCCAAGGCGGCCAATGCCGGCGGCGTCGCCACCTCGGCGCTGGAAATGCAGCAGAACGCCTCGCGCGATAGCTGGACCTTCGAGGAGACAGAACGCCGTCTCGCCACGATCATGCGGCGCATCCATGATAGCTGTGCGGAGACCGCCGACAAATATGGCGCGCCGGGCAATTACGTGCTGGGCGCCAATATCACCGGTTTCGTCCGCGTGGCCGACGCGATGCGCTCGCTCGGCGTAGTCTGAACGACGGGGCGGCCATGCCCGATTGATGGGGACGGCGAGGCGGCGCATGGCGCGGCTTCGCCGTCCCTGTGTTGCATTGAGGGTGGTGATTGGCGTGAGGTCGTTTCGAGACGTGCCCAGCCCCCCGCATGCGGGATTGCGCCGGCATAGCCTGACGGATCAACGCGACTGGCTCCAGCAGTGCTCCTGCGCAGACAGGAGCCCAGGACCCAGCCGCGCTTCCCTATCGCCCTGGGCTCCTGCCTGCGCAGGAGCACATGGGTGGCTCAAGAAGCGAGGTTAGCCACGTGATTGCCGCGCGGCTTCAACGGCGTGGAACGGCTTGGCTGGCGGTCGTCGCCTCTCACCCCCGCCGGGTGCCGCTCATGGTGAGCGTGCCGAACGCGCCGGCGTCGATGGTGCCGGTGAGCGTGCCGTCGGTGACGATGGCTTCGCAGCGCAGCGTCATCGGCATGGGGATGGTCATTTCCATCGTCCAGGTGAGGCGGTTGCCGTCGACCTTGCCGTCCTTCACGTCGAGCGAGCCGAGCGGCCCGGCGTTGGTACCGTTGAAATGGTCACCGTCGCTGACGATGGTGAACACGCTGGACTGGTCGCCCATCGGCGTCTTGGTGATGCAGTCATAGGCGCCGTCGACCTTGGCCATGTTTTCGTCTCCTATAGGGGTGGGGGCTGTTATTTGGCGGCTGGCTTGGCCGCGTCCATTTCGGTTACGGGCAGGCCCAGCGCGTCGAGCTGCCCGGCAATCTTGCTCTTGTCGCCGACCACGATCCAGCTCAGCCGGGTGGGGTCGATGATCGCGCGCGCGGCTGCGTCGAGTTTCTCCGGGGTCAACTCGGTATAGCGCCGGCCGAGGCTCTCGACATAGTCGAACGGCCGCCCGTAGAGCGCATCCGCCTGCATCTGGCCGAGCACGGCGCTGGCGGTCTCGAACCGTGCCGGAAGCTGCGCGATCTCACCCTTGATGACACGGTTATACTCGGCTGCCGTCACGCCCCTGGAGCCGAGGAACTGGGTGATGTCGTCGCGCATGGCGGCGATCGCTGGCCCGGTCTGGTCGGCCTGCACCGGCGCGGAGACGATATAGGGGCTGCGCTCGGCGCGTGTGGCGAGATAGGCACGCACGCCGTAGGACCAGCCCTTCACCTCGCGAATATCGGTGTTGAGGCGCGAGAGGAAATCATCGCCCAGCACCGTGTTGGCGGCATAGAAGGGCACCAGATCGTCGCCGCCCTTGGCCTGCGTCACGAAACCGCCGAGGATGATCGACTGCGGCGATTGCGGCCGGTCGATGAGGTAGATGCCCGGCCTGGCCGGCGGCACGGGCACGGTGAAATCCTTGTGCGGCGAGGCCATGCGGTTCTGCGGCCATGTGCCGAAATGCGCGTCGATCAGCGGCTTGATCTCGGCCATGGTCACGTCGCCCGCGACGAAGATTTCCGCCTTGCCGGGCACCATCCAGCGGCTGTGATAGGCGATGAGGTCGTCGCGCGTGATCGCCTGCACCGTCTCCGTTTCGCCCCGGCCACTGGCGGAGACGCCATAGGGGTGGGCGTCGCCGTAGAGCAGCGGGAAGATAGCGCGGCTGGCGAGGCCCTGCGGCTGGGTCTTTTCCGCCGCAATGCCGGTGAGCTGGATGGCGCGCAGCCGCTCCACCTCGCTCGGCACGAAGGCGGGGTTGCGGATCACGTCCTCCAGCAGCGCCAGCGACGGCTCCAGATTGGCCTTGAGCGCATAGAGCGAGACGGACGTGCGATCCATGCTCTGGCCGGTTGCGATGTTGGCGCCGAGTCGCTCCTGCTCCTCGGCGATCTCGATGGTCGAGCGCGTCGTCGTGCCGGCTTCGAGCAGGCTCAGCATCAGCGCGCTGAGGCCCAGCCGATCACGCCGGTCGCTTGCCATGCCGGCGTCGAAGCTGACTGCCACGCGCACTGTGGGCACGGTCGTCCGCCGGGCAACGTGCAGCTTGATACCATTGCTGAGTGTCGTCGTTTCCACGGTAGGGAAATCAAGCGCAGGGCTCGGCTGCACTGGCGGCAGCGGAAGGGTTGGCGCGGGCGCTTCAGCTTCCGCCTCTGCGGCAGCGGCACCCGGCGCGCTGACGGCCGCATCCTCATAGGCCTCGCGCTCGCCCGGCTCGACCTTGAGCGCATAGACCGGTCGGGTCAGCCAGCGCTGCATCGCCGCCTTGACGCTCTGCGGCGTGGCCGCGGCGATGGCGGCCAGATCTTTCTTATACCGCCCCGGATCGTCCGAATAGAGCAGCCCCTCGGCCAGCGTAGCCGCCTTGCCGCCGAAGCCGCCGACAACTTCCAGCCCCGAAATCTCGGCCGAAACCTGCCGCGTGGCGACTCGCTGCACCTCGTCCGCCGTGGGGCCATTCCTGATGAGATCGGCGATGATCTCATCGAGCCGCCTGGAGACCAGCGCCGGGTCGACGCCCGGCTTCACGTCCGCCGTCACCTCGACCATGCCGATCTGCTCGAACTGCTGGAGGCCGGCGGTCACGCCGACCGCGATCTGCTCCTTGCGCACCAGCTCATTGTCCAGCCGCGAGCTGGCGAGGCCGCCCAGCACCGCCGCGCCGACCGCGAGCAGGGGCGAATCCTTATCGTTGCGGTTGGGCGTCACCCACATGCGGTAGAGGCGGGTGCTGGCGACGCGGTCCTTCATCGCCTGGTCGATGCGTGCCGGCAGTGTCGGCACCGGAGAGACGACGGGCTTGACCGCCGGGCCGGCGGAGATCGAGCCGAAATAGCGCTCCGCCTTCTCGCGCGCGGTCTTGACATCGATGTCGCCGGCCAATGCGAGAATGGCGTTGTTCGGCCCGTAATTGTCGCGGAACCAGGCTTTCACGTCGTCGAGCGACGCGGCATCGAGGTCCGCCATGGAGCCGATGGTCGAGTGGGCATAAGGATGCCCGTCGGGGAACAGGGCGGCGAGCTGGGCATATTGGACGAGGCCGTAGGGCTGATTGTCGCCCTGTCGCTTCTCGTTCTGCACCACTGCGCGCTGGGCATCGAGCTTGGCCTGCGTCACCGCGCCAAGCAGATGGCCCATCCGATCCGCCTCCATGAACAAGGCGAGGTCGAGCGCGCCGGTCGGCACGGTCTCGACATAGTTGGTGCGGTCGAACCAGGTAGAGCCGTTGGTCGGGGTCGAGCCGGCGGTGGTCAGCGGCTCGTCGAAATCGGACACATTCTCCGACCCGCCGAACATCAGATGCTCGAACAGATGGGCGAAACCGGTCTTACCCATGGGCTCGTTCTTGGAGCCGACGCGATAATAGACGGTGACGCCCACCACCGGCGCCTTGCGGTCGGTATGCACGATGACGCGCAGGCCGTTGGCGAGCGTGAACGTTTCATAGGGAATATCGACCTGCTTGATGAGATCGGTGAGCGGTGCGAGCCTGGCAGCCGGGGGCGCGGCGGTGGCAGCCGGTTTCGCCTTCGCCTGCGCGAAAGCCGGCGCGGTGGCAATGAGCGCGGCGCCTGCCAGCAGGCCGGCGATGAAGCGGGTGAGGGAGCGGGGCTGGCGCATGGGGAGGGGGCCTTCAACTGCGGGCGGATGGATTAGCGCCGCACCATAATGATGTGCCCCGGCGGCGCAATCCGCCTTCTTGCTGGACAGGCCGGGACGCGCCGGTAGAATTCCGCCACTTCGGCCGGTTCCGGCCCGTCCCTTGTCGTCAGGTGTTTCATGCTCTCTTTCCGTTCGTCCCTGCTGTCCGCAGCTGCTGTGGTGTTCTGTCTGCCGCTTGTCGCCCCGGTATCTGCCCATGAGCGCGCGCAAGGCTCGGCGCCCGCCGCCACCCGCCCGGCCTCGCCGCTGATCCCGGAGGGGGCATTGCCTCTCGATCCGCGCTTTTCGGCCGACAGGGTCAAGGCGGACGTGACCTTTCTCGCCGACGATCTGCTGGAGGGACGCGACACGGGCAGCGTGGGCTATGAGATCGCCGCCCGCTATGTCGCCCAGCGTTTCGCGGCGATGGGGCTCAAGCCGATGGGTGACGATGGCGGCTGGTTCCAGCGCATTACCTTCCAGAAAACCGAGCGGCTCGATACCCCTTCCGGCGTGACCGTTACCGGCCCTTCCGGCAGCGCCACGTTCAGCCAGGGCGTCGATGCGCTGGTCTCCGTCAACGCCAATGAGCCGGTGCTGGACGTGACCGCGCCGCTGGTCTTCGTGGGCTACGGCATGGTCGACAAGCGGCTGGGGCTGGACGACTATGCCGGCCTCGACGTGCGCGGGAAGATCGTGGTCGTCCTGCGCGGGTTCCCCGAGGGATTGCCGAACGATCCCGCCGCCTATCTGGTCAACGCCCGATACGAGATTGCGCAGGACCATGGGGCGATCGGCGTCATCCAGATCGACACCGATGCCTCCGCCCGCCAGCGGCCGTGGGAGCGGAGGATGCTCTATTCCTCCCAGCCGAGCTTCACCTGGGTCGGGCCGGACGGCGTGCCGTTCGATGAGACGCCGGGTATCCGTGCTGGCGCCGGGCTGGACAGCAAGGGCGCGGCCGCCCTGTTCGCCGGCGCTCAGCGTTCACTTGCGCAGGTGCTCAAGGAGGCAGCGCGCAAGGGCGCCCGGCCAAAGGGTTTCGCGCTCAAGACCAGCGCCCGCATCTTCGGCCAGAGCAAGAGCAGCCGCGTCACCAGCCCCAATGTCGTGGCGATGATCCCCGGCGGCGATCCGGCGTTGGCTGGCGAGTATGTGGTCCTCTCAGGCCACCTCGACCATATCGGCATCAGCCCCGCCAGGCCGGGCGATCCGGCGGACAACGACCGGATCAACAACGGCGCGCTGGATAACGCCGCCGGCATCGCCACCTTGCTGGAGGTCGCCCATGTGATGAGCCAGGAGGCGATGAGCAAGGGCGGGACGAAGCCGCGCCGCTCGGTCATCTTCCTCGCCTCGACCGGGGAAGAGAAGGGTCTGCTTGGCGCGGATTATTATGCGCGTCATGCCAGCGTGCCTGTGAGCAAGATCGTCGGCAATGTCGATCTCGATATGCCGGTGCTGACCTATGCCTTTACCGATCTCACCGCTTATGGCGCCGATCACTCGACGCTCGGCAAGCTCACTGCCGACGCAGTGGCACCGATGCGGCTGGTGGTGGCGCCCGACCCCATTCCCGAGGAGACGGTGTTCGTCCGCTCCGATCATTACATGTTCGTCAAACAAGGTGTGCCGGCGGTGTTCCTCGCCACCGGCTTCGGCAATGGCGGCGAGGCGGCCTATAATTATTTCAACGAGCACAACTACCATCAGGTCGGCGACGATCTGAAGCAGCCGATCATCTGGCGGGCGGGGGCGCGCTTCGCCGAGGCCAATTACCGCATCACCCGCGCCATGGCTGACGGGGACGCACCGCCGCGCTGGATCAAGGGCGATTTCTTCGGCGACCTGTTCGCCCCGAATGCGTCCAAGGCCGAGCCGGCGGATTAGAAACTTATCACCAACGAAAACGGGTTTTGGCGACTTAGACTCGATCCGCTTTGGATTGAACCGGATCGAGTCCAGCTTTTCATTTGTTTACCGTGATTTCCGAGCCGGCAGGCGATTCCGCCTGCCTCGAAATCACTCTTAGGCCGCGTCGATGCCGACCGCCTCGCTGAGCTGTTGGATTCCGTCGCGTTTGAGCAGGGCGACGAGGCCCTTGTTGATGCGCGCGGGCAGATAGGGACCCTCGTAGATCATCGCGGAATAGAGCTGGACGAGGCTGGCGCCGGCGCGGATGCGGGCATAGGCCTGATCGGCCGTGGTGATGCCGCCGGCGCCGATCAGCGGCAGGCGCGACCCCAGCAGACGGCGGAAATCGCGCAGCCGGGCGAGCGCCAGATCATGCAGCGGGGCGCCGGAGAGGCCGCCGGTCTCGCCCCCTTGGCGGGAAGCGAGCGGGGGGCGGCTAATCGTTGTATTGCTAACGATCAGCGCGTCGATCGCGTGGGCGAGGCTTAGCTCGGCAATGTCCTCGATATCCGCCGGCTCCAGATCGGGCGCGACCTTGAGCAGGATCGGCGGGCCGCCGGCCGGGCGCGCGGCCATCACCCGGCCGAGCAGCTCGTCGAGTGCGGCGCGGCTTTGCAGGGCGCGCAGGCCCGGCGTGTTGGGTGAGGAGATGTTCACGGTGAGATAGTGCGCATAAGGGCTCATCGCGCGCACACCGGCTTCGTAATCGGCGATGCGGTCGGCCGCGTCCTTGTTGGCACCGATGTTGATGCCGAGCACGAAGCCGGCGGGGATGCGGTGGCGGGCGAGCCGCGCGCATGCCGCCGTCTGCCCCCCATTGTTGAACCCCATGCGGTTGATGATCGCCGCATCCTGCGCGAGCCGGAACAGGCGCGGCCGGGGATTGCCGGGCTGCGGGCGCGGCGTCAGCGTGCCCAGCTCGGCGAAGCCGAAGCCGAGCGCCCCCATCCGGTGGGCGACGTGCCCATCCTTGTCGAACCCGGCGGCGAGGCCGACCGGGCTGGCGAAATGCAGACCGAGCAACGTCTGCCCCAGCACCGGATCCGGCGCGGCGGTGCGGGGCAGCGGCAGGCGCAGTGCGGCGAGGGCGAGGTGATGGGCGGTCTCCGCATCGAACGCGAACAGCAGGGGGCGGATCAGCCGATACATGCGGCCGCCTATGCATGGCTTCCGCCGGTCAGCGCAAGGCGTTGCGTGCTGCAAGGGAATTGCAGGCGATCTCCAAAAAAATCGCAGAGAAAGGGGGTCATGTCGATTCCGTCCAATCACCGGGCGGCGAATCGAGCTAGAGAGACTGTGCGACCCGAAGGGCTCTCAGTCGTCCGGCTTAGAGACCTTGAACTGGGCGGTCCGGCCGGTGTTCATCGGCTGGACCGCTTTTTTCGTTCCCTCGCCGCGGATTTCATGCGAAAAGCGGCCGTAGATGGGGAGTGGCGGCGGACCTTGCCGCCATCCTTCACGCTCCGCCTGTCCGGGCGAAGCCTCGTGTCATCGTTCGTGGAGAGTGGCCAGGGTCGCATATGCGTCACAGATTCTCCATCGCCGACGCGGCCAACATGGTCGCCCTCAGCTACTTCGTGCCACCGGCCGATCTGGCGGAGTTTTTCGGTGCCATGTATCTGTTCACCGCCGACCAGCCGCGCGTGGCGGACCATACACGCGCCGACTGCGCGCAGATTCGCTTCATGCTCGCCGGCACGGGCGCCTATCATTTCGGCGATGGGCGGCAGGTCGAGACGCCGGAGTGCTGCCTGCTCGGCCCGACCAGCATGGCGACGCATTTCGACGTGACCGGGCCGATGCAGGTGGTGGGCGTCACCGTGCTGCCGCTCGGCTGGGCGGCGCTGCGGGCGGGCGATGCGGACAGCATTGCCGACGATGTGGTCGACCTCAACGCCCGCTTCGGCACCGCCTGGTGGGAGATGCTGCATTTCCTGCGCTCGGTCGAGGACCCGCAGAAAGCGGCCGATGCCTTCTGGACGTTCATCCGCACGCAGATCCACGAAGTCTCGCAGGCCGAGCGGCGGTTCGTCGAGGAGACCGACCGCTGGCTGGCCAACGAGCAATCGCCGCGCGTCGAGGCGTTGCAGGAAGCGACCGGCCTCTCCGCCCGCCAGCTCGCCCGCTGGTGCAACCGCCTGTATGGCGCCCCGCCCAAATATCTGGCGCGCAAATATCGCGCGCTGCGCTGCGCCCAGATTCTGGCGCGGGAGGAACTGGACTGGTCCGAGATCAGCGGCGACGCTTTCTACGACCAATCGCATTTCATCCGCGAACTCAAGCACTTCACCGGCCTGACGCCGACCGAGTTGCGCGAGCGGGCGAGCATCGTCATCCGCCTCTCGATGAAGCGCGCGGAGCTGGACGAGGGAATCTCGCGGTTGAGCCGGATCAGCTAGCGGCGGCGGTTGCGGGGCGCGCGCTGCCTCTGTCCTTCAATCCATCGGAGGCAAGAGGGGGAGTCCCCTGCGGCCGTCTGTCTGCGGTCGCTGCTCATGACAGGCTTCGACGGGTTCAGGGGAACGGGGTTTTTGGGATGGGTTGGCGCCCAATTCCTCCCCAAGCCCCTCTTGGGGAGGGGGCATCCGCAGGAATGGTGGAGGGGGTCGGATTCGGCCACGTCGTGCTCCTGCGAAAGCAGGAGCCCATGGCCCAACCGCCGTCCCTTGCCGCCCTGGGCTCCTGCCTGCGCAGGAGCACGGATGGAACAGGGGGGGGGGGATTGCGGAAGCGCTGTGGTTCGCCGTTGGACGCCAGCTCCTTCACTGGCTTAGGATGGATCGCCATTCAGTTTCGGTGGCCTGCAAATGGCGTCCTTCGCGTTTCCGGTGCTCACCGACCTATCGTCCGCTGCGCTCCGGGTCGCGGATATCCACCATTTTACCCTGCGGCCGCTACCGACTCCGGCTCACCATCTCCTGAATGGCGATCCGTCCTGCCGGTCTCCCTCCCCGAGCAAACTTGAGGGAAGATTCGCTGATTTCGCGCAAATCGGACTTGATTTGTATGATTTCCGGGCCCATGTGCGCAATCAGACCAATTTGGTCCGATTTATTGCGAGTCAGTCTCAAATGCGCTTGTCGAGCCTTGCCGATTATGCCGTGCTGATGATGCGGACCGCTGCGCTGCATTGCGGCGGCGCGCGTCATAACGCCGCCGCGCTCGCACAGGAAGCGGGAATTCCGGTGCCGACCGCACAAAAGCTTGCCAGCGTGCTGGGGCGCGCGGGGCTGTTCAAGGCGACGCGCGGCAGCGGCGGCGGGCTCAAACTGGCGCGCCCGGCCGCGGCGATCACGCTGGCCGACATCATCGAAGCGGTGGACGGGCCGATCCTGCTCACTGCCTGCCTCGATGCCGACGGATCGGACTGCTGCGCGCTTGACCGCCCCTGCGCCATCCGGCCGCACTGGATGGGCGTCAACCGGCTGGTGCGCGAAGTGCTGAGCCAGGTGACGCTGGCCGATCTCATCGCGACGCCCGATGCGCTACCCGCCGGGGTGGTGCAGCGAGTGCGCACCGCAACGCTGGAGGCTGTGCAATGAGCGCCCCCCTGAAGAATGCCGACGCGCTCGAAGCCGTTCGCAAGGCGAGCGACTACGAATGGGGCTTCGTCTCCGATATCGAGCAGGAATTCGCGCCCAAGGGATTGAGCGAGGAAACGGTCCGGTTCATTTCTGCCAAGAAGAATGAACCGAGCTGGATGCTCGACTGGCGCCTGAAGGCCTATCGCCACTGGCTGACCATGGAGGCGCCGGACTGGGCCAAGCTGGACGTGCCGCCGATCGACTATCAGGACGCTTATTATTATGCGGCGCCGAAAAAGAAGGAGGAGCTCGGCAGCCTGGACGATCTCGACCCCGAGATTCGCCGCACGTACGAGAAGCTGGGCATCCCCATCGAGGAGCAGAAGGTGCTCGCCAACGTCGCGGGCGCGCCACGCGTGGCGGTGGACGCGGTGTTCGACAGCGTGTCGGTCGCCACCACCTTCCGCAAGGAGCTGGAGGAAGCGGGCGTCATCTTCCGCTCGATCAGCGAGGCGATCCGCGAATTTCCCGATCTGGTGAAAAAGTGGCTCGGCCGCGTGGTGCCGATGCACGACAATTATTTCGCGACGCTCAATTGCGCGGTCTTCTCGGACGGGACCTTCGTCTATGTGCCCGAGGGGGTGCGCTGCCCGATGGAACTCTCCACCTATTTCCGCATCAACGCGGAGAATACCGGCCAGTTCGAGCGCACGCTGATCGTCGCCGACAAGGGGGCCTATGTCTCCTATCTGGAAGGGTGCACCGCGCCGCAGCGCGATGAGAACCAGCTCCACGCCGCCGTGGTCGAGCTGGTGGCGCTGGACGATGCGGAGATCAAATATTCGACCGTGCAGAACTGGTATCCGGGCGATGCCGAGGGCAAGGGCGGCATCTACAATTTCGTCACCAAGCGGGCGCTCTGTCAGGGGCGCAACAGCAAGGTAAGCTGGACGCAGGTGGAAACCGGATCGGCGATCACCTGGAAATATCCGAGCTGCGTGCTGAACGGCGAGAACAGCGTCGGCGAGTTCTACTCGGTGGCGGTGACGAATAATTTCCAGCAGGCCGACACCGGCACCAAGATGATCCATAACGGTAAAAACAGTCGCTCGACGATCGTCTCCAAGGGGATCAGCGCGGGGCGCTCCAACGGCACCTATCGCGGGCTGGTGCGCATGGCTGCCAATGCCGAGAATGCGCGCAACTTCACCCAGTGCGATTCGCTGCTGCTGGGGAACCGCTGCGGTGCGCATACCGTGCCCTATATCGAGGTGCGTAACCCCAGCGCCATCGTCGAGCATGAGGCGACGACCAGCAAGATCAGCGACGACCAGCTTTTCTACGCCATGCAGCGCGGGCTGGACGCGGAGAGCGCGGTGAGCCTGATCGTCAACGGCTTCGCCAAGGAGGTGCTGCAACAGCTCCCGATGGAATTTGCGGTCGAGGCGCAGAAGCTGCTGGGGATTTCGCTGGAAGGGAGCGTGGGGTGACTTTTCGGACCCGTCCAACGACTGCGGCGACCTTCGCCGCGCAATGAACAGCCACTGGGAACAGCCACTGGATTTGATGATGCTCAAAATTGAAAACCTTCATGCCACTGTCGCGGACAAGCCCATCCTCAAGGGGCTGTCGCTCACGATCAATGCGGGTGAGATCCACGCGATCATGGGGCCGAACGGGGCGGGCAAATCGACCCTGGCTTATACGCTGGGCGGGCGGCCGGGCTATGAGCCGACCGGCGGCGGCGCGACGCTGCTGGGGCAGGATCTGCTCGCGATGGAGCCGCACGAGCGGGCGGCGGCGGGGCTGTTCCTCGGCTTCCAGTATCCGGTGGAGATTCCGGGCGTCTCCAACGTGCAATTCCTGCGCGAGGCGCTGAACAGCCAGCGGCGGGCGCGCGGCGAGGAGCCGCTCTCGGCGGCGGAATTCCTGCGGCTGGCGCGCGAGAAGGCGAAGCTGCTCGGCATGGACATGGAGATGCTCAAGCGGCCGGTGAACGTCGGCTTCTCCGGTGGCGAGAAGAAACGTGCCGAAATGGTTCATATGGGGATCCTCGACCCCACGCTCGCCATTCTCGACGAGACCGACAGCGGGCTGGATATCGACGCGCTCAAGACGGTGGGCGGCGGCATCAACGCCATCATGCGCGCGCCGGACAAGGCGGTGCTGCTCATCACCCACTATCAGCGGCTGCTCGACTATGTGAAGCCCGATTTCGTGCACATATTGGCCGATGGCAGGATCGTCCGCTCGGGCGGACCGGAGCTGGCGCTGGCGCTGGAGCGCGAGGGCTATGCCGAGGTGATCGCCGCATGAACAAGGCGCTCGCCCTTCCCACGCGGCGCGACGAGGCATGGCGCTACAGCGACCTCGACGCGGTGGCGCGCGTCTGGCCGGTGGACGAACCGGATCGGTTGATCGTGCCCGCCGGCGAGCGGCGCACGATGACGCTGTTGCTGGACGACGGCGCCGAGGCGGTGGCGATCCGCGACCACCCCGTCGAGATCGGTGCGGGCGGGACACTGAGCGTGCATCTGCTCGCCATCGGCGGTGCGTTGGGGCGGGTGACGTTCGACGTCACGCTGGCGCGCGGCGCGCACTTCGAGCTGAAGGCGGCGCTGGTCGGCAACGCCGCGCAGACCATCGAGCTGGTGACGACCGTGACCCATGCCGAGCCGGACGCGACCAGCCGGCAGACGGTGCGCGCCATCGCCGCCGGCCACGCGACGACCAGCTATCTCGGCCAGATCCGCGTGGCGCGCGACGCGCAGAAAACCGACGCGGCACAGAGCTTCAAGGCGATGCTGCTCGACCGCACGGCGACCGCCAACGCCAAGCCGGAACTGGAAATCTTCGCCGACGACGTGAAGTGCGCGCACGGCGCCACAGTGGGCGAGCTGGACAAGGCGGCCCTGTTCTACATGGCCTCGCGCGGGCTGGACCCGGCGGGCGCGCGGGCGCTGCTGCTGCGCGCGTTCATCGCCGGGCTGTTCGACGACATGACGGATGAGGGCGAGCATGCGCGGTTCGAGGCCGCCGCCCTCGCCAAGCTGGAGGCTCTGGGATGACCGTGCTCGCTTCCCCCCTGTCGACGCCATTGTCGGCGCCCCTGTCAGCGCCCCTGTCAGCGCCTTTGTCGGTGCGGGCCGATTTCCCCGGCCTGCGGGATGCCGACGGCAAGCCGTGGCACTATCTGGACAGCGCGGCGACCGCGCAGAAGCCGCAGGTGGTGATCGACGAGACGGTGCGCGCGATGGGCGTGGACTATGCCACGGTGCATCGCGGCGTCTATGCCCGCTCGGCCGACATGACGCTGGCCTATGAGGCGGCGCGGGCGCGGGTGGCGCGGTTCATCAACGCGCCGAGCAGCGACGAAATCGTCTTCGTGCGCGGCGCGACCGAGGGCATCAATCTGGTGGCGCAAAGCTGGGGCGGGGCAAATCTGAAGCCCGGCGACCGCATCCTGCTCTCCATGCTGGAGCATCACAGCAATATCGTGCCGTGGCAGCTCATCGCCGAGCGGACCGGCGCGGCGATCGACGTGGTGCCGCTGACGCAGGACGACCGGATCGACCTGGACGCAATGGCGGCAATGATCCGCCCCGAGCACAGGATCGTGGCGCTGGCGCATGTCTCCAACGTGCTCGGATCGGTGCTGGACGTGCGGCGCGCGGCGCACATCGCGCACGATGCCGGGGCGCTGCTGCTGGTCGACGGCTGCCAGGCGGCGCCGCGCATGGCGCTCGACATGCAGGCGCTCGGCTGCGATTTCTACCTGTTCTCCGGCCACAAGCTCTATGGGCCGACTGGCATCGGCGTGCTGTGGGCGCGCGCCGGGATACTGGATGCGATGCCGCCGTGGCAGGGCGGCGGCGCGATGATCGACAAGGTGACATTCGCGCGCACGACCTATGCGCCGCCGCCCGCGCGGTTCGAGGCGGGCACGCCGGCCATCGTCGAGACGCTCGGCCTCGCGGTGGCGATGGATTATGTCGAGGCGATCGGGCTGGACGCGGTGGCCGCGCACGAGGCGCGGCTGGTGACGCAGACCCGCGAGGCGCTGCGCGGCATCAATTCGGTGCGGCTGCTCGGGCCGGAGGACGGGGCGGGCATCGTCTCCTTTGCGATGACGGGGGTGCACCCGCACGACATCGGCACCATATTGGACGAAAGCGCCGTGGCGATCCGCGCCGGCCACCATTGCGCGCAGCCGCTGATGGCGCATCTCGGCGTGCCGGCGACGGCGCGGGCGAGCTTCGGCATCTACAATGACGAGAGCGACGTTGCGGCGCTGGTGGCCGCGCTCGATCGCGTGAGGACGATATTCGGATGAACGAGGAACGCAGGATTGAGGTGGAGGAAGTGGAGCGGGTCGCCGCGCCGCGCCGCGCGCGCGTGACCGATGCGCCGGAGCCGGCGCCGGTGGAGAGCGCGGCCGAGACGGTCAACCGCAAGCGCGATTATCTGGAGGGCTTCCTCAAGCAGCAGCCGGGCGAGACGCCGGCGGGCGAGCCGGGCGGGGCACTCTACGATGCGGTGATCGACGCGCTGCGCGAGATTTACGATCCGGAAATCCCGGTCAATATTTACGATCTCGGGCTGGTCTACGGCGTCGAGGTGGACGAGGACGCGCATGTCTCGATCACCATGACGCTGACCACGCCGCACTGCCCGGTCGCCGAATCCATGCCCGGCGAGGTGGAGATGCGGGTCGGCACGGTGCCGGGCGTCGGCATCGTCGATGTCGATCTGGTGTGGGACCCGCCCTGGGACCCGCAAAAGATGAGCGATGAGGCCAAGCTTGAGCTGGGCATGCTGTAGCCATCCGCCGGTTGTGATAGAGTCCGGCGGCAGGAGTTGAGACGATGAACGCACCGACGAGCACGGCGACCCGCGCGCGCCCCGCCGCCGTCACGCTGACGCCGGCCGCCGAGCAGCGCGTCGCCGATCTGATGGCCAAGGCGCCGGAGGGCGCCATCGGCGTCAAGCTCTCCACCCCGCGCCGGGGCTGCTCGGGGCTGGCCTATTCGGTCGATTTCGTGATGGAGCCGGGCAAGTTCGACGAGCGGATCGAGACGCCGGGCGGCGCGTTCTTCATCGACGCCGCCTCGGTGCTGTATCTCATCGGCTCGATGATGGACTGGGTGGAGGACGATTTCGCCGCCGGCTTCGTCTTCACCAACCCCAACGCCAAGGGAAGCTGCGGCTGCGGCGAGAGCTTTACCGTTTGAGGGGTGGGGCGGCTTCGCTTCGAGCGGAGTCCTGAAAGCGCGCGCTGCGTGTCTCGATTGCGCTCAATACGAACGAGAAAGGGTCCGTCTGGCGATCATCGGCGCCTGACCCTGACCGTATGGCAACGCCGCTCCTGCGTCGGCAGAAGCCCAGAACCCAATCGTAGTTCCTGTCGCCTTGGGCTCCTGCCTGCGCAGGAGCACTGAGTCCATCTCATACGAACAAGCTCTAAAACCCCAGCGACCAGCGGAATGCCAAACCGAGATCGTCGGGGCGCCCGGCGATGTTGCCGCTTTCGCGCCGCAGGAACAGGTTGGCGCCGAGCCAGCCGCCGCCGAGGCCGGTGCCATAGCTGAGTTCGTAGGCGCGCTCGCGGCCATGCGGGCGCAGGTCGAGCGGGACGATGCGTGTGGTGGCGGTGCCGCTCTCCCAGTCCCAGCCGTCCGGCAGGGTAAGCTCGAACCGGCTGGCGATTACGCGCAGCGGCTGGGCGATGCGCAGGCCGATGAGGTCGCCGCGCCTGAACAAATCGCGCCGGCTAAGGTCGGCCGACCAGCTCTGGCTGACCAGCAGTCCGCCCTCGCGCAGGGCGGCGCCGGCTGCCGCGTGGGTCCAGCCGCGCTGCCATGTCGCGGTCAGCGAGAGGCCGGCGGGCAGATCCGCCGCGAGGGCGGCGCGCGCGAACAGGCTGCGCGCGGACTGGGCGCCGAAGGCCGGGGCGAAACGGGCGCCGAGCGTGGTTGCCTGCTCATCGAGCAGCGTCAGGCCGGTGCCGAGCGTCAGCGGCCCGTGCGTCCAGCGCAGCGTGGTCGCCATGGCGCGGTAAGGGGCGGGGCGCAGGGCGACGAGATCGCCCGCCAGGGCTGACTGGTCGCGGTCGATCTCGCCGCTTTCGAGTCCGCCGGTGAGCGACCAGCCGCCGGCCAGCATGCGGGTCAGCGCCATGGCGCCGTCCGCGCGCATCGCGCCTTGCTGGAGATCGAGTCCGTCGCGAGCGATCAGGAAGGCGGGTGCGGGGCGACCGGCAGGCGATGGCTCAAGGCTGGAGAGGCCGGTGCGCAGCCCCAGCGCAAGGCTGGTGCGGGGGGAAAGGCGCGCCGCGATGGTGCCGGAGAGCAGCCGGGCGCGCGCCTGATCGCGGTCGTCGAGCGTGAGCAGGCCGACGCGCGCCGGGCCCGCGCCGTCCTGCGCGATGGAGAGGGCGAGGCGCAGGTCCGGCGCGCCGAGGGCCACGCTGCGGCGGCGGGCATCGAGCGATGTCGCCAGCGTGACGGTGGGCGCGCGGCGGGTGATGCCGGCGGCGAGATCGACCGAATAAGCGCGCTCGTAGCTGTCCAGCGCGACGGCGGGGAGGCCGGCCGGCTCCGCGTCGCCCATCGGCGCGGAGAGGCTGGTCGTGCCGGCGAGCGCGGGTGTGGCGGCGGTGCCGGCGAGGGTGAGCGTGCCGCGCGGCGCGAAGGCGGCGGCGACATCGAGAATGCCGACGCCGTAGCGCGCATCGGCGCCCGGCGCGCCGACATCGCGCGCGCTGGAGAGCAGCAGCTCGACGATCTGCCGGCTGGTGAGATTGGGGAACGCCTGGGCGAGCAGCGCGGCGGCGCCGGCGACCTGCGGCGCGGAGAAGGAGGTGCCGCTGAACAGGAAGGCATCGCCCGTATGATCGAAGGCGCGGACGCGGTTGCCGAGCGCGGCGATGCTCACCCCCTCGAACCCGCTCACCCCGGCCGAGAAGTTGCTCACCGTGTCGTTGTCGTTGACCGACGGGGCGATGAGCACGAGGCCGTGGCTGTAGGCCGGATCGGCGATGGATTGGGCCAGCTCGTCCGGCGCGGTGAGCGGAGCCTCCCCGTCCGGATTGTTGCCGGCGGAAATGACGATGATCGTGCCCGCTGCCGTCGCGCGGCTCACCGCCTGGAGCAGATGGGCGGGCGCCGCGCCGCCACCGAGCGAGATGTTGACCACCCGCGCGCCGTTGCGCCACGCATAGTCGAGCGCGTCGGCGATGGCGCGGGTGGAGTGGGTGCAGCCGTCATCGTCGCAATCGGCCTGGTCGTCGGTGCGCAGGGCGAGCACGGTCGCCCCCCACGCCATGCCCATCACCTGCCGGTCGTTGCGCCCGGCCGCCAGCACGGCGGCGACGGCGGTGCCGTGGCCGGAGACGTCGGTGACGTTCGCATTGCCGGCGAAATCGCGTGAAAGCGGGCTGATCCGCCCGGTGAACTCGCCGGTGGGATCGGCGATGCCGCTGTCGATGATGCCCACCGTCACCCCCGCGCCGCTGGCGCCGGCCTGATAGGCGGTGATCGCGCCGTGATAGGGCAGGCCGGAGGAGCGGCTATATTCGGCGGTCTGGAAGTTGATCGGCGATGGCGTCGGCGTGGGTGTGGGTGATGGGGTTGGCGTCGGCGCGGGGCTCGGCGTCGGTGTCGGCGCGGGAGACGGCGTGGGCGTGGGTGCCGGCGTGGAATTGACGCCGCCACCGCTGCCGCACGCGGCGAGCATCAGCGCGAGGGCCGAGGCGGCCGAATATCTGCTCCATTGCCGCATGGTCCGTTGCCCTTTGTTTGGCTCCCTTCGCATCCTCCGGTCCTTAAGCGCGGATGGTTAACGATGCATGCCACGCGCCGTGCTGGACCGGCTCAATCGCTCTCGAAACACAGGCTCCGCTTGGCCACATCGACCTCGGCCAGCCGCACGTCGAGCGCGGTGCCGGGGACCAGCCCGTCGCGGGCCAGCCGGGTGACGATCGGCAGATCGCGGAGCTGGATGCGGGCGCCGCGCTCGTCGACATCGGTGACGATGGCGGCGAAGCGGCGGCCCTCCTGACCGTGCAGCATCACCGCTTCGGCAAGGTCGATGACCGCGCGCTCGATCCGCCCGCCAAGCGACTCCGCGCGGGCCATCACCTTGGGCAGGGTGAGGAACGCGGCGCGCGCTGCCTCCGGCACCGGCTGCCCGTTGGCGATGGCGAGCGTCGCCTGCACCACATAGCGATCGGCCAGTCGGCGCAACGGCGCGGTGGCGTGCGCATAAGGCGCGGCGACGGCGGCGTGCCATGGCAGCGCGCCCGGCTCGAACGGTTCGTAACGGGCGCCCGATCCGGCGCGGTGAACCGCCTGGGCGAACGCCGCGCGGCGCGGATCGGCGGGAGCGAGCATGCGCTGGAACTGCGCCAGCGTGGCGCCGTGCGGCCAGATCAGGCCATAGGCATGGGCGGTGTTGCGCAGGCGCGCGATGGCGCGGTCGTCCGGGCCGGCCATGGTGCGAAACAGGCCGGTCTGGTGGGCGAGCAGCGCCTGCGCGATGGCGAGGTTGGCGGCGAGCGAGAGGGTGGCGTTGCGGTCCTCGGCGATGCGGCGCGGGCGGAAGCGCAGGTCGAAATGGCCGTCCGCCGTGCGCTCGACCTCCTGCTCGGCGGTGTCGATGCGGCTGGCGCCCCGCCGGTCCTCGGCGAGTCCCGCGCGGCGGGCCAGCTCGGCGAAACCGGCGGGCAGATCGGCCTCGCGCACCGTCTCGTAGCCGAGCTTGGCGCGGCTGCGGATGATGGCGCGCTCGGCGCCGTCGAGCGACGCCATGCCGTCCGGCGCGATGCGGACGGTGAACACCACCGCCGGGCGCGGTCCGTCTGGCAGCAGGCTTGCCGCCTGCTCGCTCAGCACCGGCGGGTAGAGGTTGACCTTGCCGTCCGGCAGATATTGCGTGGTGCCGCGCCGCCATGCCTCCTGGTCGATCGCCTCGCCATCGTCGACGAACCAGCCGACATCGGCAATGGCGTAATGGAGGAGCAGATCGCTGCCGGCGGGCTCGATGGCGAAGGCCTGATCGAGATCGGTCGAAGCGGCCGGATCGAGCGTGACGAACGGCCGATCCGTGCGGTCGGCATGGGCGGCGGGGGTGCGCCCGGCGGCGAGATCGGCAGCGGCGAGCACGTCGGGCGGGAAGGCGGCGGGGAGCTGGACCTCGGCACGCAGCGCGGCCAGCCCCTCCTCCAGCACATGGCCGGGATCGGCGAGGATCTTCATGGGGCGGCGATGGCCCGGTGCAGCACGGCGCAAGCCTTGCCATCGCCCGCCACATCCTCGGCAATGGTGGCGAAGACGCCGGCGAGGCCCTGATAGATCTCGGCTCCGGCCGCATCGTCCGGGGCGAGGAAGGCCGAGATTTCCTGCATCTCGGCGACCCAGCGATAGGCCTTGGGCATCATGTCGGGGATGCGCCGCTGATAGCGCTGGAAGAGATCGGGCATGTGCTCGGCCATTTCCGCCTTCAACGCATCGGCGATGCCGTGGCGCTCGGCGGCAAGCAGCAGCGCGGCGGCGAGGCCGGCAACGCCCTTGTTGATGCCACCGTAGCACATCTTGAGCGCGGAGGCGCCGCCGACCGTCTCTCCCACGATCCTGGTGGGGCAGGGCACGGTCGCCAGCCGGGTCGCATCCTGCGCGGCCGCGCCGGAAAGCAGCAGCACCGCGCCGCGCGGGGACGTGCCGGGTGGCGGGCCGAGGATGGCGCCGTCCACCAGCGTGCAGCCGGCGGTGGCGAGGCGGGCGGCGAGCGCGGTCTTGGTCGCCGGGCTGAGCGCGTTGGCATCCACGAACAGCGGCTTTTCCGCCCGCGCGGCGATATGCGGCAGCAAGCGCTCGACGAGAGCCGGCGCATCGCCCGGCGGCAGCACCGAGAGGATGGTGTCGCAGGCAGCGAGCGTCGCATCGTCCGCATCGAGCATGCCGGCCGCCTCGGCGCGGGCGCGGGATTTGGCGCTGCGGCCGGTGAGCGAGGTGAGCACCGTGTGCCCGGCGGCGGACAGCGCCGCGCCGAGCGCACTCCCCATGGCACCGGGGGAAATCAGCGCGATGCGCAGCGGTGGGGGTTGATCGGCCATGGGGACTCGTTCTCCGGCATGATGGGACTCCCCGCATAGCAGCGGCTTGTCGGCCCGGACCAGAGCCCCCATCAGCGCGAGGATGCGCGCCGGGCGATTTCCTGCACCAACAGTCGCTCGATCTCCTCGGCGGCGCGCGGGGCGAGCGGTGCGCGCGCGACGATCCGCCACATCGGCTCCAGCGGTGGGCCAAACGGGGCCAGCCGGCCGGCGGCGATGGCGGGTGCGGTCTGCTCGTCCATCAGGATGGAGGCGCCCAGCCCGTCCTCGACCAGCGCCTGGACCATATCGGCGAATTCGAGGGAGCGGACCGGCTCGCGTGGGCGGATACCGGCGAGGCCGAGCTGGCGCTCCAGCCATTGCCCGGCGATGGCGCCGAAATCGGGGAGGACGAAACGCAACTCCTCGGGCGGTAGCAGGCCGGCTTCGATCCGCCGCGCCATCGCCGGCGCCGCGACCAGCCGGATCGGCAACTCCCCGAGCAGATGGATATGCGGCAGATCGAGCGGGGGCCGGCCGATGGCGCAGAGCAGCAGGTCGATCTCGCCATTGTCCAGCGCGGCAGCGACATCGTCGGCCGATGGGGCGGGCAGGATCTCCAGCTCGACATGCGGCATCTCCCGGTAGATGCGCAGCAGCAGCGGCTTGAGGTAAGCGTCGCGCGTGCGGGTGCCGATTGCGAGGCGGATGCGCAGCTTGCCGTCCGCGCGGGCGCGGTCGCCCTCCGCGCGCATCGCCTGGCTGGTGGAGAGCAGGGCCTCGGCGCGGTTGAGCATGTCGCGCCCCTCGCGCGTCAGCGTCGGGGTCGTGCCGCGCCGCCGCTCGAACAGGCGATGGCCGAGGTGGCGCTCCAGCGTACTGATATGGTCGCTCACCGCGGGCTGCGAGATGCCGAGCTGATCGGCAGCGAGCGCGAAGCTGCCGGTGCGCGCGGCGCAGACGAACGTATCGAGCTGCCGCAGGGTGAAGCTGCCGAACCGTTGCCGCATGGAAAAGCCATCCAACAAGACACAAGCCAAGGCTTATGACACCGATAAGCTCCTAATCGCTTGCTTTTGCAATGGTTAAATCGCCTATATGTTGCAACGGCCACCGGATGCGGTGGCATAGCGGAGAGGCCTGTTGGGGGGTGAAGCACAGGGCATGACGGTGGATTCGGCCGGCCTCACGGGCATGGCCGCCTCTCTTGCCGCTCCGGAAGATTTCTTGCGCGCTTGCGGCGCGCGTCCGCTTTTCATGGTTCTCGTCATGACGCACGAGAGGGTCTGACGGGTCGCAAGGGCCGCGCCGGCTCCCACACCGGCGCGGCCCCATAAGCTTGCTCCATCCTTCGCCGGTTGGCGATGGCGGGCCGTTCACTCAGAAGCTGAGCTTGATCGTGCCGCCCCAGGTGCGCGGATCGCCCGGCTGGCCGACGATCAGGCCGGTGTTGCCCGGCCCCACCGCGAGCTGCTCGAAATACTCGACATCGAAGGCGTTGCGGACCCAGGCGTAGAGATCGAGCCCATCGGTGCGGAAGCCGGCGCGCAGGTTGGTGAGCGCGTAGCCCGCCACCCAAGTGTAGGCCGAGGGCGAGGGGTTGGACGAGAAGCGCGAACGGTAGTTGCCGTCCACCGCCGCATAGACTTCACCTTCCTTGCCGAGCAGCTTGGCCGGCACGTTCGCCTCCGCCCCGTAGGAGAAGGACCATTTCGAAACGCCCGGCAACACCTGGCCGGAAATGTCGCAATTCTCCGGGCTGAGGCCGCCGGGCGTGCCGGGCGCGCTGGGCGTCTGGCCGGCCGTGACGGTGGTGCCGCCGGATAGCTCGGGCGGGCAGGGCGCGTCGATGAACTTCACATATTTGGCGTCGGTATAGGCGCCGTTGGCATAGGCATTGAAGCGGGCGCTGGAACGGATCGAGAAGTCCGCCTCGAAGCCCTGTGAGCGCACCCGGTCGGCATTGGCGAGGTAGCCACGCAGCACGCCATACTGGCCGTTGCTGACGTTCGCCTGATAATCGTCGATGGTGGTGCGGTAGGCCGCGAGGTTGAAGGTCGCGCGGCGATCCCAGAACTGCGTCTTGAGGCCGGCCTCCCAGTGGTTGACCGACTCCGGCTTGATCGAGCCGGCGGCGAGGATGGGGTTGCCGTCGGCGTCGGCCGGCACGCCGTTCTGGTTGATGCCGCCGGTCTTGAAGGTCTTGGCGTAGGTGCCGTAGACCAGCACGTCCGGCAGCAGCTCGTAGCTCAGCGTCAGGTCGTAGCTGAAGTTCCAGTCGCTGAAGGTGGGCTGGACGAGTTGCGGGGCGAACACGCCGCGCTGGGCGACCTTGACCGGATCGGTCTGGCCGAACAGCACCGGATTGCCCTGCCCGTCGAACACCTCGCGCTGGTAGAGGCCCTGCTTCTTGTCATAGTTGAGGCGGACGCCGGGCTGAATGGTCAGGCTGTCCGTCACCTTCCAGTCGAGCTGGCCGAACAGCGCAAGGCTGGTGTTCTTGAGATATTGCGTGTTGATGGCGGTCAGCCCGTCCAGGATCGACGGATCGCACGCCTGCTGGTTGGCGGCGGTGGGGCCGCAGCCGGTGACGGGCGGATCGAACGTGGCCGGGTTCGATCCGGGGTTGAGCGTCCAGCGGCTCGACGCGGGGCCGTGCTGCTCGGTGCCCTGCGTGTCGATCCGCTGGTGGAAGGCGAAGGCGCCGACGACGAAATTGAACTGGCGCCCGTTATAGCTGTAGCGCAACTCCTGCGAATATTGGTTCTGCTGCGAGGGGTTCTGCGACTTGGTGACGATCGGCAGGCCGGTGAAATCGCGGTCGTTCTCCGGCTTCCAGTCCCAGAAGCGCCAGGCGGTGACGGAGGTCAGCGTGCCCGGCCCCAAATCCCAGTTCGCCCGCAGCGAGACGCCGCCGGTCTTGTTGCCGGCGTTGAGGTTGGCGTCCACATCGGTCAGGCGGTCGAACGGGTTGGTGCTGACCACCGTGTAGCCCTGCGCGGCGGCCAGCGCCTCATATTGGCGGCTGAGCGGGCGCTGGGTGGCGCCGGTGCGTACGAAAACGGTGCCGCAGCATTCCGGGTTCTGCTTGCTGTAATCGCCGGCCAGCGTGATGCGCAGATCCTCGCTCGGCTTGAACAAGAGTTGCCCGCGTATGCCGAGATTGTCCTGCTCGTTGATCCAGTTGCCGCTGGCGACGTTGAAGATCGTGCCCCGGCGGCTGGTGGAGGAGACGGCGATTCGCGCCGCGACCGTGTCCGACAACGGGCCGGAGACTGCCGCCTTGGCCTGCTTGAAGCCGAGGCTGCCGACGCTGATCTCCGCCTTGCCCTCAAAATCGAAGGTCGGCTGGCCGGTGGTGATGTTGATGGCGCCGGCGGTGGTGTTCTTGCCGTAGAGCGTGCCCTGCGGGCCGCGCAGCACCTCCACTTGCGCCACGTCGAGAAAGTCGAACACGGCGGAGGCGACGCGGGCGTAATAGACGTCATCCACATAGATGCCGACGCCCTGCTCGAACCCGTCGTTGGTGAGGCCGAACGGCACGCCGATGCCGCGGATATTCACCGCCGAGTTGCGCGGGTTGGAGGAGTAGAATTGCAGCGTCGGCGTGAGCTGCTGGAGCTTGCCGATGTTGAAGCTGCCGGTATTCTCGATCTGCGCGCTGCTGACGACCGAGATGGCGAGCGGGGCTTCCTGCGCGGTTTCGCTGCGGCGGCGGGCGGTGATGACGATATCGCCGCCGCGCGCCTCCGCCGGTGCGACGGACGGATCGTCCGTGGGCGGCGCGGCGCTTTCCTGCGCGTGGGCCGGAAGGGTGAAAGCGAGAGCCGCGGCGAGCGCGCTCGTGGAGAGAATGGACCTGCGAACCATGTTCGGAACCCCCTTTGAATCAAAAAAGGGATGCCTCCAGTGGTCCGGTCAGCATCTGCTATGGGAAGGAATGACGGCTGCGCGCGCCCCGATGAGACGAGCCGGGCAAGCCGGATTGTCAGGCGGTCAGCCGGGTTTTCTCGGTGACTTCGATCTGCACCAGACGGCCCTCATGGACCGTGAGATGAACCGCACCGAAGCGGAGCTTCTCCAGCGCCTGGCGGACGAGCGCGAGCGCGCCCGTTTCATGATCGTCGCGCCCTGCGCCGGCGGGCGGCGAAAGCGACGAGCGGGAAGATGACTGCGACATGGTGCCTCCTCGAACGCGGTCAATTGCGAGTCGCGTGCAGCGACGATTAAACTTAACTCAATCACTTGAATTGACAATAGGGAAGCGATGAAGATTTGCTTTTGCGCGGGGAATCGCATCTTCCGCGTGGATGGTTGCGGGGTGGCGCAATAATCGGCCGCGTGCGGGCAATGGTGGTGCCTGAAGGGGAGGAGCGGCGTTTCCCGTCCGCGCGAGGTGGGATCAGTGCTCCTGCGAAGGCAGGAGCCTAGGGGGACAGAAGCGGTTTGTGCTCCCCGGGGTCCTGCTTTCGCAGGAGCACGGTTCACTGGATCATGCACACTCTATGGAGCTTGGGGATATGTCCTCTCCTTGCAGGGGTGAAGAAAAGAACGGTTCCCGAACAAGCTCAGGACGAACGGGGATGGAAGGCTATGGCCGTCCTTGGGCCGGCCGCGACCGTGCTTGTGAGGCTATATGCGAGCGTCGTGAACGCCGCGCCGCCGCTAGCGGGCGGGTTTGGCGGGCGCGGGCATCAGGCTTTGCACGGTGCGCCGGGCGAAGATCCAGCGGCCGTCGACGCGGGTGAGGTCATCGGCATAGCGCGCCATCAGCGCGGCGGTTGGGCGGCCAGCGTCGTCCGGCACCATGTAGAGCGACATGGAGGTGGCGCGGGCGCGGTCCGGCCCGGCGAACGTCACCACCTCGTTGAAGAACAGGTGGTAGTTGGGCTCGCGGAAACCCAGCGCGTTCTCGCTGAAGATGCGGCGCATCATCGTCCCCGCCTCGGCGCCGCGCGCTTCCATGCCGCCGCCGGCCGCATAGATGCCGTCCGTGCCGAACAGCCGGCCGAAGCTATCGAAGTCGCGTGCGTCGAGCGTGGTGCCGTAGGCGACCAGCAGCGCGTGGATAGCAGCGCGGTCGGCCGCCTCGTCGCGCTGGGCGACGGCCGGTGCCGTGAAGACGAGGCAGGAGGCGAAAAGGGCGGTGAACGCAAACAGCGCGCGAATCATGGCTTGGCCTGCCCGGCGATGATCTTCGCCCATTCCTCGCGCGTCGGCATGATGTCGTCGGCGACGCGGCGCTGGATCAGCCATTGCCCGTCCACCCGCACGAGATCGTCGGTGTAGATGCCGGCGAGCGAGGGTTGGGGCCGCCCGTCCGCGCCGCGCATGACGAACAGGTAGCGCGAGGTCGCGCGCGCCTTGTCGCCATCCACCGTCACGCGCGGATTGGTGATGAGGTGGAAGTTGGCGCGGTTCGCCGCCCCGGCTGGACCCAGCACATCGGCCAGCATCGCGCGGATCGCGGCGCGGCCCTTGTGGCTGCCGCCGCCGCCGGTCCACTCGCCATCGCTCGTGAACAGCGCCGCATAGGCATCGTAATCGCGCGAATCGAGAGAGGCGGCATAGTCGACGAGGACGCGGCGGATGGCCAGCTCGTCCTCGACGCGCTGGAGCCGCGCCTCGACGGTGCCGGGCGCCGGCGGCGCGGCGCGCACGGTGGCCGGCCCGATGAACAGCGCGCATAGCGCCAGAGCGTGGATGATCCTCATGGCCCCTCTCCCGTTGGCGCCGGCCGCGATGGACCGGCGCGCCGGCGGAGAGGCTAGTCGATCAGCACGGCACCTGTCGACATGGGCTGCACGTCGCGCTGGTAGATGCCGAGATAGCCCTCGGCCTTGGCGGGGCCATGGATCTCGGCGGCGCGGCCGGCGAGCGTCTGCGCGTCGACCAGCAGGTCGATCGAGCGGTTGGGGACGTCGATGCGGACACGGTCGCCGTCATGGACGAGACCAATGGGGCCGCCCACCGCCGCTTCCGGCGCGACCTCGGCCACCGTCAGCCCCTTGAGGCAGAGGCCGGAGAGCTGGCCGTCGGTGATGAAGGCCGTTTCGCGCGCGATGCCGGCCGCGTCGATGGCGAACAGCACGATTGACGCGCCGCCGCCCATCGCCGGGCCGCCCTTGAGGCCCTGGCCGCGCAGGATGAGCACGTCGCCGGCCTTGATCCGCCCGGTCTCGATGGCGTCCAGCGCCAGTGCGGTATTCTCGAACACACGCGCCGGGCCCTCGAAGAACTCCGGGCGCTTGCCGTCGCGGATGCCGAGCTTCACCACCGCGCTTTCCGGCGCGAAGCTGCCCTTGAGGATGGCGATGGAGGGGCCTTCCGAAATCGGCCGGTCGAGGGGGCGGATGATCTCCGGGTCGACGACGGCCGCGCTCTCCAGATTCTCGGCGAGCGTCTTGCCGGTGCAGGTGAGGGCGTCGGTCCTGAGCAGCGGGGCAAGTTGCCTGAGCGTCGCCGCCGCGCCGCCGGCATCCTCATACTCCTCGATCCGCACCTCGCCATTGGGGCGTACGGCGGAGAGCACAGGCACCTTGCGGCCGATCTCGTCCCACAGTGCGAAGATGTCGATATCCACATGCGCCTCGCTGGCGATGGCCTGGAGATGCTTGATGGCGTTGATCGAGCCGGAGACGGCGAGCACCGTCGCCACCGCATTGTGGAAGGCCGCGGGGGTCAGCACCTTGCGCGGGTTGAGGCCCTCCAGCACCATCTCGACGATGCGCGCGCCGGAGCGGCGGGCGGCGTCGATCATCTTGTCGCTGTTGGCGCGCACCGGGGCGGAGCCGGGCAGGCACATGCCGAGCGCCTCGACCACGCAATGCATGGTGTTGGCGGTGGCCATGCCCGCGCACACGCCGGGGCCGCGCACCGCCTGGCGGATCATCTCCTGCTCGTCATGCGGATAGGGCTTGCCGAAGCGCGTGCCGATGCTGCCGGACCAGAGATCTTCCAGATCGACATGCTCGTTGCCGATCATGCCGGACGCCTGATAGCCGCCGATGACGAGGATGGTGGGAATGTCGAGCCGGCCGGCGGCCATCATGTGGCCGGGCGGCGTCTTGTCGCAGGAGGTGAGGCAGACCATGCCGTCCAGCATCGCCGCTTCCACCTGCGCCTCGATATCGTTGGTGACGAGATCGCGCGCGGAGAGGATGTAGCTGCCGCTGCGCCCCGCGCCGGTGATGAAATCGGAAGGCGCGGTGGTGCGCACCTCGAACGGTACGCCGCCGGCGGCGCGCACCGCGTCCTTCACGATCCTGGCGATACCGTCGAGATGGGAATAGCAGACGGCAAGCTCGGACGAGGAATTGACCACCGCGATCTTGGGCTTGGCCATGTCCTCCTCGCTCAGGCCGAGCGCATACCAATGCGAGCGGCGGGTCGGCGAATTCGCGGCGAGACTGCGCAACTGAACCATGGGGTCCTCTCCTCTCATTGATTTGCGGAAATGATTAGCATGGTATCTATTTGCCGTCTCGCAAAATCGCATGGTCCGGAATGGGGGCCGGGCTTGCCAGTGCCTCTCCGCTCCCCCAGATTGCTGCGATGCGAAGAAATGGATTTGCGGCGGATACGGGCCGGCAGAGGGGACGGGTATGAGCGAGGAGAAGGGAGAGTTCGATCGCTGGGCGACGACCTTCCACGATTATTACGAGCCGGGGTCGCGCGCGGATTACGAGTTCCGCCTGACCCGCAAGCTGGTCATCACTGCGCGCAAATGGACGGCGTTTCTCGACGGGAGGGTCAAGCGGAAAACCGGCTTCAGCCGCTCGCGCTGGCAGACGCTGGCGGCCATCGCCTTTGCCGGCGGGCCGGTTGCCACGCTGGAGCTTGCCGGGCGCATGGGCGTGCAGTGGCCGGGTGTGGTGCGGGTGCTCAACGAGATGGAGGCCGAGGGGCTGATCGAGCGGACCCAGTCCAGCGACGACCGGCGCTACCGGATGATCGCGATCACCCCCGCCGGGCGGGCGCTGCTGGACGAGGTGCTGGAGATCACCAATCCGCTCCGCGCGGTCCGGCTGGCCGGGATCGCAACGGAGGACCTCATCACCAGCGAACGGGTGCTGGACCAGATGCTGGCGACGCTGGTCCGATAGGGGCGGATCGACATTCAGTTCTGGCGGCCTGCAAATGGCGGCTTTCCGCGCTTCCGGTGCTCACGGACCTATAGTCCGCTGCGCTCCGGGTCACGAAAATCCACCATCTTCGGCTCGCCATCTCCTGAATGTCGATCCGCCCTAAGGGCGGACGTGGCCGCCGCGCGCATCGGCCTGTTTACGTAGGAAACTACTTATGCCACAAGGCCGCATCCCGCGTCGCGATGCGATGTGACGACCTCGGTTTTTCAACGCTATCAGGCCGCCACGGACCGTCCCAAGGGCGCCCGATAAGCAAAGCAAGCCCGAGTCGTGGAGACCATATGAGCCAAGAGCAGGTGCAGGACGCGCAGGGCGGCCGCAGGATAGACGTCGCGCGGCTGCTCAATGACCGCAAGCTCAACGCCTTCAACATCAAGCTCATCTGCCTTTCCTGGCTGATTACCGCGTTCGACGGTTTCGACCAGATGATGATCAGCTTCACCGCGCCCTACATGCGCGACGAGTTCAGCCTCACCAACGGCGAGATCGGCTATATCGTCTCGGCGGGCATCGCCGGGATGCTGGCCGGCGGCTTCCTGTTCTCCTGGATCGCGGACCGGATCGGGCGACGGCCGACGATCATCGCCACCGCCTTCCTGTTCGGCGTGCTGACGCTGGCGACGGCGTTCGCGCACAATGTGCCGCAACTGCTGGCGCTGCGCTTTGCCGACGGGCTGGCGATCGGTGGAATGTTGCCGCTTGCCTGGGCGCTCAACATCGAGTTCGTGCCCGCCCATGTCCGCGCCACCGTGGTGACGACGATCATGATGGGCTATGCGGTCGGCACTTCGTCGGCCGGGCCGCTCACCAACCTGCTGGCGCCCGATCACGGTTGGCAGGCGGTGTATATCGCCGGCGGCTTCGGCACGCTGGTTTGCGCGGTGGCGCTGCTGTTCTTCCTGCCCGAGTCGGTGCGCTTTCTCGTCAGCCGGCAGATCAAGCTGCCGCTCGCGCGCGATACGCTCAACCGCGTCGACGCGGCGTTCGATATTCGCGAGACGGATGGCCTCTACCTCGGCGACGAGCCGGCGATCCGCCACAAATTCCATGTGTCGGATCTGTTCGCGGGCAAGCTGGCGTGGCTGACCCCGCTGATCTGGTTCGGCTATGCGGTCAGCTCGCTCGGCATCTATTTCGCCTCGTCCTGGGGGCCGCTGATCCTCGAATTTCTCGAAGTCGACCGGCAGACGGCGGCGACCGTCACCGCTTTCTCGGGCCTGCTCGGCGCCGCCGCCGGGCTGGCGCTGATGCGCTTCACCGACCGCTACGGGCCGATCGCGGTCGCGGTATTTCCCGCCATCTCGGTGCCGATCCTGCTGATCCTCGGGCTGGAGATGGTCGACCGCAGCTATCTGCTGCCGATGGTGGTGCTCACCACCACGGTCATCGCTGGCGGCCATTTCGGCATCCAGTCGATCTGCGGGATCTTCTACCCGAGCGCGATCCGGGCGAGCGGCGCCGGCTGGGCCTCATCCATCGCCAAGGTGGGCGGCGTGCTGGGCCCGGTGGTCGGCGCCATCGTGCTCTCCAGCGGCCTGCCGATCATCCGCTCCTATGCGGTGCTGGCGATCTGCCCGGCGGTGCTGGCGGTCGTGGCGCTGGCGATCGCGCGGGTGACGCGCGACCCCAGCTTCCATCCCGAAGCGCGCGGAACCCGGCCGGCACCGGCGGAGTAGGGCGGGGATCGCGATCGGCGAACAGCTTCCCTGTTTGTCGCGAGCCGCGGAGGCGGCGCTCGGCGTGTCTTGCCTGCGCTCGACACGAATGGAGAGGCGGGTAGGCCGAAGCGGCCCCCGGCCGGGAAGCCGGAGCCTTATTCGGCGGCGACCGAGCCGGTCTGCGCGCCCCGCACAGCTTCATCGTCGTGCAGGAACACGCCTTGCGCGCGCAGGATCTTGCGGACCTCGCTCACGTCCACGTCGCGCGGGGCGACGCCGTGATTGGCCGCCACCGCCGCGCCGACACCCGCCGCCTGACCGGTCAGCCAGCATTGCGGGATCTCGCGCATGAAGCCGTGCGAGTTGGCGTCGCAGGAGATGTGGCGGCCGGCGGCGAGCAGCCCGTCCAGCGCGCGCGGCACCAGCGCGCCGTAGGGCACGGAGACGATCGGGAACTTGGGCGAGACCGAGGGGCTGACGCCGACCTCGTCCGCCACCGGCACGCCCGCGCCCCAATCCTTGCGCTCGATCCGGCCGACGCCGGCGAGGCGCCGGGTGTGGCGCACGCCGAGCTGCGGCGCGCTCTGGAGCATGTAAGCGTTCTCGAAACCGGGCGCGTTTTCGCGGAAAAAGTCGCAGTGCGTCTTCATGAAGCGGTGCGAGCGGATCTCCAGCTCGGTCTGGTCGTCCACGTCCAGCGCGGAGAGGCCGGACTGGCGCGGGCCGAGGAACAAGCCGATGTCGTTGCGCCATGAGACGTAAGGCGGCTGGAAGAAGCCGAGCCGCTCGCGGCCGAGCGCGGCGAACTGCGCATATTGCTCGGCATCCTCGCGGCGGAAGGCGAGCCAGCGGTCCATATCGACGCCGCCCAGCACGAAGCTGGTGTTGGCGCTGTGGTGAACGTCGCCTTCCTCGATATCGGTATCGAAGCCGGCACCGGCGCGGGCGAACATATCGCCGTCGCCGGTGGTATCGACGACCACCTTGGCCATCAGTGCCTGCCGTCCGGCCTTGCTCTCGAACACCACGCCGGCGACCGTGTTGCCGTCCATCACCGGGCGCGCGGCCCAGCTATGGAACACGATGCGCACGCCGGCTTCGAGCAACATTTCCTGCGCGTTCAATTTCATGCGCTCGGGGTCGAGCGTGGGCGCCCAGCAGACCACGCCGTGGAAGGCGGAGGTGCGCTGGCCCCAATAGCCGGCTTTGAGCGGGTCGCGCGAACCCCAGTCGGCTTTGGCCGGGCCGGCGACGCCCTCGGGCGGCATGCGGTCGATGAAGTCGCGGGCATAGCCCTGGATGACGTGGCGGCCGGTCCAGTCGGTCATCCGGTCGATCCAGATGACGAGGCCGCCGGTCGAAAGGCCGCCGAGGTGATTGTAGCGCTCCAGCAGCACCACGTCGGCACCGGCCTTGGCGGCGGCATAAGCGGCGGCGCAACCGGCCGGCCCGCCGCCGATCACGGCCACGTCGCAGCGGTGGTAGACGGCGATCTCGCGCGCTTCCTCGTGGATCGTGCCGGTGCCGTTGCGCGGCGGCAAGGCGCGGCCCTGCGCCTCGAACACGTCGGACGCGAGGAACCTGTCTTCGGTCTGCCGGACCTGCCGCAGCTTGGGCTGCTCTGGATTCTCACTCACGACCTTCTCCTCATCGACTGCGCGCCCGCCGCGAAGCCGCCGCTCTGGCGGCCGAGTCGCGGCTTTTGCCATGATGGACTGCCTCGGGTCATGTCCATATCGCAAATATGTAGCAAGCTACGTTTATGAGCCGCCCCGCCATTCGTCAAGCGACGCATGCGGCGGAAACGGATGGATGGAAGGGGGCTCGCTCCCCCTCAAGGGCCGGCGGACGAACGCCGAATAGAGCAAAAATGGCTCGAATCCACAGGCTAAGCCATATGGATGAATTTTGCTATAACACGAGTTGTAATTGGTAGCCAGCTACGTATTATGCTACCTATCTGCACCGGCCTCTCCGTGGGGAGCGGCGCGGAAAGGCGGCACCGCGGTGGTTCTCCCCACTGCCACCAGATCGCCTCCGGCCCCGGTGCGAGCAAGACAACCGACGGCGGAACAGGAACCGCGCGGTTGAGATTGGAAAGGGGAGGACCTCATGACAGGCAATTTCCGTTCAAGCTGTGTGCGTGCGTCACTTGCCGTGACGAGCGCCATCTATCTCGTTGCTCTCGCGCCTGCCGCCGTTCACGCGCAGGACGCCGCCGCGCCGCAGGAGGCCGAGGAGGCCCAGGAGCAGGCGATCATCATCACCGGCTCGCGCATCGCCCGGCGCGACTATTCGTCCGACACGCCGATCGTGACGCTGTCGAGCGAGACGCTCAGCCGCACGTCGGACGTGGGCATCGACCAGAGCCTCAACAAGCTGCCGCAGTTCGGCACCGGCGCCAACTCGATCACCAGTGCGACCGACGTGCAATCGACGCCGACCAGCAGCCCCGGCATCGCCACCGTCAACCTGCGCGGCCTCGGCAGCAACCGCACGCTGGTGCTTGTGAACGGCCGCCGCACCCAGCCGGCCAATGCCAGCCTGGTGGTCGACCTCAACACGATCCCCAACGCGGCGGTCGACAATGTCGAGATCATCACCGGCGGCGCGGGAGCGACCTATGGCGCGGACGCGGTTGCCGGCGTCGTCAACTTCATCCTCAAGAAGGATTTCCAGGGCGTCCAGCTCGATGGGCAATATGGCCAGTCGTTCCGGGGCGATGCGGAGCAATATAAGTTCTCCGCCTTGCTCGGCTCCAATTTCGCGGACGGGCGCGGCAACGCCATGATCGGCCTCACCTACCAGAAGCGCAACGAGGTCTATCTGCGCGACCGCCCGTTCTACGAGGCGGCGTTCACCGATCCCAACACGCCCGGCCGCAATGCCTGGCCGAATTTCGGCGGCTATCTGCCGACCAACGCGCCCCAGTCCGCTTATGACGCGGTGTTCATGCCCAAGGGCTATGTCGCGGGCGACGTTCGGAACAATGCGCAGCTCTTCTTCAATACTGCTGCAACCACCGATGGCGCGACATTGTTCAGCGTGGCGCCCGGCTCCGTCTCCGGCGAGAAAGCGCCCGGTTTCACGGGGCCGCTTTACCCGGACAACAAGTTCCTGGCGAACGGCTCGCTCTCGCCCAACTCCTACACCGGCTTCCTGTCCAGCCCGCTGGACCGCTACTCGGCGTTCGCCTCGGCCTATTACGACGTCAGCGACAATCTGACCTTCTATACCCAGGCGACATTCGACCAGAACGAGACGACCACCGAGATCATCGGTTACTCACCGGCGTTCAACCAGTGGTCGGTGACGATCCCGTATGACGCGGCCCATCCGGTGCCGGACGAACTGCGGACCATCCTCGACGCCCGGACCACACCGGCCGCGCCGTGGACGCTTTACAAGCAGATGGACTATCTCGGCCCGCGCCAGATCACCACGACGACCCACACCTATGAAGTGGTGTTCGGCGCGCGCGGCGAACTGGGCGTGCGCGACTGGACCTACGACATCTTCGGCTCGCACGGCCGCACGTCGATGAACGCCAACTACAAGGGCTTCGCCGATCTCGCCCGCTATCAGGAGCTTATCAACAAGCCCAATTACGGTGCTGGCGCGGACTATAACAACGGCCGGACCGGCATGCTGGCGCATTGCACCAGCGGGCTCAATCCGTTCGTCAACACGCCGGTGAGCCAGGACTGCCTCGACATCATTAGCGCGCCGATCAACACCGAGACGGTACTGACGCAGGACCAGGTGGAACTGAACCTGCAAGGCTCGCTGGCCGATATTCCGGCGGGCGACCTGCGCTTCGCCATCGGCGCGGCCTATCGCAACAATGATTTCGCCTACAAGCCGGACCCGGCCTTCTCGACGACCAACACCACCTCGCTGACCATCGGCCTGTTCGATACTTCGCCGACGCACGGCGAGGTGACGGCGAAGGAGATCTACGGCGAGCTGCTGATCCCCATCTTCAAGGATCAGGCGTTCGCCCGCTCGCTCTCGCTCAACCTCGGCGGGCGCTACTCCGACTACAGCACCACCGGCGGCGTCTTCACCTGGAAGGCGACGGGCGATTGGGATGTGACGGGCTGGCTCAAGATCCGCGGCGGCTACCAGCAGGCCAACCGCGCGCCGAACGTCGCCGAGCTGTATCAGCCGCCGGTATTCCAGACCGTGCCGTGGCCCGATCATGACCCGTGCTCGATGTTTACGCGGGCGACCTATGGCAACGTCGCGAGCAACCCGGACCGCGCCAAGGTGCAGGCGCTCTGCTCGGCGCTGTCGGGCGGCGCACCGATCGGCGACAACTTCTCCGGCAACGTGCCGAGCTACTTCCCGCTCGGGCGCGACCTCCAGCGCGGCAACCCCAATCTCGATAACGAGAAGGCCAAGACGTGGACGATCGGCGCGGTCCTCACCGCACCGGCCGGCTCCTCGCCGCTACTTCAGCGGCTGCGCCTCTCGGTCGATTATTACAACATCACCATCAACGGCGCGATTGCTCCGGCCTCGACGCAGCTTGTCTATCAGGAGTGCTTCAACAGCCTGGGCAACAACCCGAATTACGACCCCAACAACGAATATTGCCAGCGCATCCAGCGCACCGGCACGCCGCCCATCGCGGGCAACTGGATCGCGACCGAAGCCAGTTTCGAGAATCTCGGCATGATCTCGACGGCGGGCTTCGACGTCCAGCTCGACTGGAGCGTCCCCGCGCCGGGCTTTGGCGGCGAGAGCGGAGCGGTGTTCACCAACATCGTGTTCAACTATCTCGACAAATATAAGGTGCAGAACAATCCGGGCGGCCCGGTCTTCGATTATGCCAACTCAATCGGGTCGACCATCTTCGTGCCGCCCTATGGCGCGCAGTTCCGCTGGAAGCTCAACACTTCGCTCGGTTACGATTTCGGGCCGGGCCAGGTGAGCGTCAACTGGCGGCATTACCCGAGCGCCCGCAACGTGGCGCTGGTGACGAACAGCACCGCGACGCAAACCAAGACGCGGGCCTATGACATCGTCGACCTCGCCGGGCAGTTCCGCATCAACAAGATGTTCGTGGTGCGGGCCGGCATCGACAATCTGTTCGACCGCGATCCCAACATCATCGGCGCCATTCCGGGCACCACCTCCGCTGTCGGTGAGCCGGACCCGGCGGGCACCTACGATGTGCTGGGACGGCGCTTCTACATCGGCGCCAAGGTCGAATTCTGAATCCGTCGGGCGCCTCCATGGTGTCCGGCAGATATCCGCGCCCCTTCCGTTTCGCGCGGATTCATCCTCCACTGGATCGCCTCGCGGCTTCATGCCGCGAGGTTCTTTTTTGCCGCCGGGGCGCGGTGGACAAGCCGTGCCGCAGGGGAGAAAAGGGCCGGCGCATTCCGGCGCGAGGAGATGTTGCCCATGCCTGCTGACCTTGCCCCCTCCTCCGCAACTCTATCTTCGGCGACGATGCGCGCCGTGCTGCTGGAGGCGCCCGGCGGGCCGGAGCGGCTGGTGCCGGGTGAGGTGCCTGTGCCGGCGCTCAAGCCGGGGCATGTGCGCGTGCGGATCGCGGCGAGCGCAGTCAATCCGGTCGATACCAAGATCCGCGCCGGCCTGCCGATCGCGCCCGCCGATCCGGCGATCCTCGGCTGCGATCTGGCCGGAACGGTCGCGGCGGTGGGCGAGGGTGTGACCGACTTTGCCGTGGGCGATGCGGTCTATGGCTGCGCGGGCGGGGTCAAAGGGCAGGGCGGTACGCTGGCGGAGTATATCGTGGCCGACGCGCGGTTGCTCGCGCCCAGGCCGCGCGGCCTCTCGATGCGCGCGGCGGCGGCGCTGCCACTGGTCGCGATCACCGCCGTCGATGCGTTCGAACGCGCGGGGCTGGCGGCCAGTGAGCATGTGCTGATTCACGGCGGCGCGGGCGGTGTGGGCCATGTCGCGATCCAGCTTGCCAAGGCGCGCGGGGCGCGGGTCGCCGCGACCGCCTCCAGCGCCGAGAAGGCGGTGCTGGTGCGCTCGCTGGGGGCGGACGAGATCATCCTCTACCGCGAGGAGGCGGTCGCCGATTATGTCGCGCGGCTGACCGGCGGCCGGGGCTTCGATCTGGTGTTCGACGCGGTGGGCGGCGCCAATCTGGCGAACAGCTTCGCCGCCGCCCGGCTGGAGGGGCGCGTCGCGACCACCAGTGCGCGGGCAACGCTCGACCTCTCTTTGCTGCACGGGCGGGCGCTCTCGCTCCATGCCGTGTTCATGCTGCTGCCGATGCTGACCGGCGAGGGGCGCGAGCGGCATGGCCGCGTCCTGCGCGAACTGGCGGCGCTGGTCGACGCCGGCAAGGTGCGGCCGCTGCTCGACCCGCATCGTTTCACGCTGGCGCAGGCGGCGGATGCACACCGGCTGCTGGAATCGGGCACGGCGGTGGGCAAGATCGTCGTCGATGTGGCCGAGGGACTGGATTGAACGATGGCTGGAACGGACAAGCCGGGGAGAGGACGGATGAGCATGAGGATATGGACCGGGCTGGCGGGCGGCGCGCTACTGGCGGTGGGCGCGGCGCAGGCGCAGCCGGGCGGCGACGCGGCCGCCAACTGGGAGGCGGTGGTGCAATGCGCCGGCCGCTCCGGCGCGGCGGCGCGCCATGCCTGCATCGACCAGGTGCTGCGCGACAGGGGCGTGCTCGACCGCGAGCGGGAACTGTCCGATGCGCGGCAGTCCTTCGGGCAGGAGCGCCGCGCGGCGCCGGCGCCTGTCCCGGCACCCGCACCTGCACCCGTACCTGCTCCGGCCGCCGCGCCCGTGGCCCAGGCTCCGGCGAGTGCGCCGCCGCCCGCCGCGCCGCCCGAGCTGAAGGCGCTGCAAACGCAGGTCGCCGCCGTGCGGACGGGCGCCGACCGGGTGCTTACCATCACTACGGCCGAAGGCGCGGTGTGGCGACAGACGCAAACGATCGACATGCGCATCCCGCCGGTGAAGGGCGACACCATCGAGATCGAGGAAAGCGCGCTCGGTGGCCATCGCTGCAAGTTCGGCAGCAAGATCTTCCGCTGCCGGCGTGTGAATTAAGGAATTGGACGGAATGGACTATCGCTATCTGGGCGGCAGCGCCCTCAAGGTCTCGCCGCTCTGCCTCGGCGCGATGATGTTCGGCGGCGAGACGGACGAGCCGACCGCCCGGCGGATCATCGACACGGCGGCCGATCAGGGCTTCAACTTTATCGACACCGCGGACGGCTATAATGGCGGTCGGTCGGAGGAGGTGGTCGGCCGCGCGATCAAGGCGCGGCGCGATCATTGGATCGTCGCCACCAAGTTCGGCTATGGCGACGGATCGGCGCCCAACCGGCAGGGCCAGTCGCGCAAGTGGATCCTCCAGAACACCGAGGCGAGCCTCAAGCGGCTGGGCACCGATTTCATCGACATCCTTTATTTCCACAAGGCGGACGTGGATGCGCCGCTGGAGGAGGGGCTACGCGCGGTGGGCGACCTCATCCGGCAGGGCAAGGTGCGCTATTACGGCCTCTCCAACTTCAAGGGCTGGCGCATCGCGGAGGTGTGCCGGCTGGCCGACAAGATCGGCATGGATCGGCCCGTCGCCAGCCAGCCGCTCTATAATATGGTCGACCGGCTGGCCGAGGTGGAGCAGCTCCCCGCTGCCGGCCATTACGGGCTGGGCGTGGTGCCCTACAGCCCGCTGGCGCGCGGCGTGCTGAGCGGCAAATATGCGGTGGATGCGCCGCCGCCGGCGGATTCGCGCGCCGGGCGGGGCGACAAGCGCATCCAGCAGACCGAGTGGCGCAGCGAATCCATCGCCATCGCACAGGCCGTGCGGGCCCATGCCGAAGCGAAGGGCATGACCTCCATCACCTTCGCGCTTGCATGGGTGCTCAGGAACCGGCTGGTCAGCGCGCCGATTGCCGGGCCGCGCACGCAAGCGCATTGGGATGGCTATATGGCCGCGCTGGATGCCCGGCTCGGGCCGGAAGACGAAGCGTTCGTGGATTCGCTGGTGTGCCCCGGCCATGCCTCGACGCCGGGTTATACGGATCCGGCCTATCCCATCGAAGGGCGGCAACCGCGCGGGGGGTAAAGCCGGGCCGGACGGCTGGCGGGAGTGCAGGGAGCATTTGCGGCGGGCCGGTGAGCGCCGTTCCATACGAACCGGGCCGTTAGGGTTGACGACCTCCTTGCTCAAATGGAGCGACGTGCTCCTGCCTGCCGAACGTCGGCGCCGCCTTAATTGAAGAGCTGGCTCTGCCGGTAGGTGCGCGGACTCATGTTGAAGCGGGCCTTGAACGAGCGGCTGAAATGCTGCGAATCGCTGAACCCCCAGCGGTGTGCGATCTCGGTGATGGATTCGCCGGTGCAGGCCGGATCGGCCAGTTCGCGGCGGCAGCGCTCCAGCCGGCGCTCCCAGATGATGCGGCCGACAGTGGTCACGTCGTCCGCAAAGAGCTGGTGCAGCGTGCGCTTGGAGAAGCCGAGCGCGCGGGCGATAGCGGTAATGTCGAGATCCGGGTCGGCGAGATTACGCTCGATATAGGCGAGCACCGCCATGCGGCGGCTGCGCGGGCCGGGGCGCTCGGCCAGCGGCTCGGCGTGCCAGGCGACGTTGAGCAGGGTGACGAGCGCATCGCCCAGCCGCGCGCGGTCGCCCCGGCCAAGCACCGCACCGGCGCTCATCGCGGCGGTCGCGCTCGAATGCAGCACCTGGCCGGTGCCGCGCAGGAAGCCGAGCGGCGTGACCAGCCGGCCGGTCACGCCCCGCCAATGCGCGATCTTGCGCCGGGGCAGCGACATGGCGATCTGCCGCGACATGCCGTCCGCATGGATGGTGAAGGGCAGCGTCTTGTCGAGCGCGCACCATTGCCCGGCGGTGATCGTTGCCTGATGTCCGTCCTGCTCGATGACGCAGGCGCCCTCCTCCTGGAAGATGAATTTGACCAGCCCGTCTTCCTCGACCGGCGTGGCTGCCCAGCCATTCTCCAGCCGGTGCCGGCCGAGCGACACCGCGCACAGGCGCAGCTCGCCGAAGTTGCAGCGGCGGATCGAGGCTTCCTGGTCGTCATCCAGCTCGGCCAGCCAGGTCTCGGTCACGCGCTCCCATTGGCGGCTGCGCTCGTGCCGGTCGGCGGCCCTGGTGGCGAAGTTCAGATAACACACTGTCCGATCCCCCCTCGGCTCATGCGGGCCGTTCTTTCGCGCGGTCGTTTTCAGCGGAAGATACCGGGCGGCCCGGAGGCTGTCCAGCGGCGCCGGCGAAGGGGGCCCGGTTTTCGCGGCCGGATGCGGTTGATCCGCACTGCGGATCCGGCTCGCTGCACGCCCAGACAAGCGCGGCATGGCAAGGCCGCCTAGGGTCACAGTTCGGTCGCGTGTGCGGGGAGGACGACATGACGATGGTTTGTGATCGGCACCAGCGAGGGGATACGGGCCGCGTAGCCCTGCGCGGCGGTACGGATCGGCCAGCTTTTTCGCGCGGGGGAACCGCGATCGGGCAGGGCCGTTCGTCTGCGTTCCCGAGCGAGCGACATGCGGCCGACCCCGCCAACGACATGCTGGATAGCGACGAAAGCCGGCTGATGCTGGCGGCGCTGGTGGATCTGGCGGCCGCCGGCTTCGCAGCGGTTCCGCTCGGCCGGGTCAAGAAGGCGCGCTGACGCCAGAGCGAGAGGCATCCCGCGCTCGGTTGCGGGCAGCGAGGCGATGCCCTGTGCGGGTGGCGGGGCGATGCGAGGTTCGCCCGGCTGATGGCCTTCCCGAGAGGGATCGAGCCCTCAGCGTTGCCCCCATCGGGAAGGGGCGTGAAGTTCGCCGTTGGAGCGGATTATGTGTGGCCAGACGGGGCGACAAGCTCTGAGTTGGCGATGATCTCCTTTGCAAACATGGCTGCGGGGTCTCTCGCCTGCTTGTGGTGTCGCCATTGATCTGTACGCGGCTGCCTTGGAGCCTGACATGGCTGAGTGGCTGGCGATTCCCGGCTTCCTGATCTGCATTGGGACCGCGCTCGTATTGGCACTCTATCCCGGCCGGGAGAGCAACTAAGCAACCACCGCAGGCAGGTGGCCGAAGCAATGATCCTTTCGCCCGACGTGTCGAAAAAATGTAGCCGTTCGACAATCAGAGTGAATGGCGAGGAATGGTCTGTCCGTTGATAAGCCGCTGGCCATGCCGCTCGGCTGGTAGCCCGCCGATCCATCTCGGAAGGGTAGAGGCTTTGCTTTGAGGGAGCCGGGACTTTGCGCCTCCTCAGTCGTCCTTGAACAAGCCGAGGTCGATCGAGTCCGCCAGCGCCTTGTAGCCGGCGTCGGTGCCGTGGAGGTGATCGCCCATATGGTAGTCGGTCCGCATTGCGGCGGGGTCGGCTGGATCGGCGAGCACCTTGTCGAAATCCAGCACGGCGTCGAACGCGCCGCTCGTGCGGATGAAGCGGTTGACCTCCTGCCGCGCCGCCTCGCCGGCCTCTGACCAATAGGTCGCGCCTTTATACGGGGCGATGGTGGCGCCGAATATCCTGACGCCCTTGGCGTGGGCGCGGGCGATGATCTGACGATAGCCGGCGATCAGGTCGGCGGCGGTGATCGCCCCGCCCGGTAGCGCGGTGCGCATCGCGGCGGCCTGCCCCTGCGCCATGGCGCCGAAGCCGATGCCGAGATCGTTGACGCCCTCGAAAACGATCACTGCCTTGATGCCGGGGAGCGCAAGAATGTCGCGGTCGAAGCGGGCGAGGGCGTTTGTGCCAAAGCCGTCGTTGAGGATGCGGTTGCCGCTGATACCCTGATTGGCGACGCCCCATGCCGGGCCGCGTCGGGCGACGAGCCGCTCGGCCAGCAGGTCCGGCCAGCGGCGATTGGCGCCCGGAGTGGAGCCCACGCCGTCCGAGATGGAATCGCCCAGGATCGCCACGGTCGCCGCGTCGTCCGGTGCATCCACGTCGATGCTGGCGATGAAGGCGCGCATCTGGGTGGTGGTTTCAGGCGTGAACGGCGCGGCGGTGAAGTTGCCCGGCGCGGAGATGTCGGTCGTGTCCAGCCCGGTGGTGTGGCAGGTGCAGGGGCCGGTCTCGTCCGGCAGGTAGAGGCTGAGCGACACGCGGGCGAGCGCAGGCACGGCGAGGTCGATCACGTCGCTGACCAGCGGCGCCCCCTTGGCGGCGAGCGCGCCCGTTGCACCGGCGAACAGCACCGCGCGGCTGGTGCCGGGCACTTCCTTGCCGGCCGCGTCGAGCAGGGCGATTCGCGCGGCGCCGATCCGGAGCGGTCCCGGCCCATAGGCATTGCTGAGGCGCACCCGCAGCGCCTTGCCGCCGGCCGAGAGGCGCAGCGTCTGGCGGATGGTGCGGTTGGCGTAGGATGGTGTCGCGGGTATCGGCCCCATGGCGGCGGACGGCGTCACCGGCGCAGCGGTCCAGCTCGCGATCCATTCCGCCTGTGCCGGCGTTGCCGCGAGCGCCAGCCCAGCCGCGGCGAGCAGAATCCCCGGTCCCTTCATCGCAGTCTCTCCCCCTCTGATTGCGCTGGCGCGGTTTTCTCCCGAAACCGTCCGCACGGCAAGCGGGGAGAGCGAGCCTGTGCCCGCACTCTCCCCTCAATAATAGCTTATTGCGCCGGTGGCAGCGTGGCCGGGTCCCAATGCTCATCGGCCTTGCCGTCCTTGAAGCGCCACATGTCGAACCAGGTGGTGGTGTAGGTCCTGGACGCGTCCTTGGGGTCCTTCATCTCGCGCACGAAGCTGACGGTGACATAGTCGCCCTCCGCCTGCACGGCGACGACCTTGGTCTGCATCTTCTCCGGGATCGGCGAGGGCGTGCGCTTCGCCACGTTGATGAAATAGTGCATCACCGCGTCCAGCCCGGAGGCGGCGAGCGGATTGTGCTGGATATATTCCTTGGTGAGATACAGCGGCGCGCGGTCCCAATGGTTGGCCTCAAGCAGCTCCTTGACGATCTTGAGCGCCACCTGCTTGTTGGCGTGGAGCTTGGGGTCCGGGCTGGTGAACAGCGATTCCGGGTCGGCGGCGGCGGTGACGGGCGCATTCAGCGCCTGCGCATGGGCCATGGTGCCGCCGAGCAGCATGGCGGCGGCAACGATCGAAAGCGAAATGGCGCGTTTCATGGATGATCCCCTCTCTCATGGCGTCGTCGTGGTTTCGGCGGCGTCCTGCCGCGCTGGGACAGGCTTAGGCCGCGAGGGCGGGTCAAGTAAAGCGGCGTAGGGCGCGTGCGAGCAGTGCCGCCGCCGGGAGTCGGCGCCGAAGCGGCGGGCATGCGGCGCGATCGGGGGATCGGGTCGGTCGGGGCCGTGGCTGTCGGGGGCTCTCGCGATGCGGCGGGATGGCTTGCCTCAGCCCTCTTCCAGCGCCTTTTCGAGAATGGCAGTGAGACGGGCGCGCACGCGGCCCTGGTCCACCTCGCACAGCGAGGAGACGCTCATCATGTTGCGCACGACGATGCTGCCGATCATGACGGAGAGCGCCAGGCTCGCGCGCATCCGCGTTTCCTCGCCGTCCAGCCGGGTGACGATTGGCGCAATGAAATCCTCGTTGATCGCCGCGCTCGCGATTGCGCTGGCATTGGGGGATGAGGCCGAGCGCAGGATGACGAACAGCCGCTCCATCTTGGCGGCCTGCTGTTCGAGATCCTCTTCATCCTTGCCTTTGTCGATAATCAGGGCGGCGAGCCGCGCGGGGAGGCCTGCCGCGTCCACGCCATCGAGCAGGCTCTCGTCATGGTCGGCATGCAGCACCTCGCGGAACAGCGCTTCCTTGCTGCCGAAATAGCGGCAGATCAGCGCCGGATCGACGCCGGCCTCGCGGCCCATCTCGCGCAGGCCGACATTCTCGTAGCTTTCGCGCGCGAACTGCCGGCGCGCCACATCGAGAATGGCCTGCCGGGTCGCTGCGGCATTGCGCTCGCGCGGGGCACGGGCGGGAGGGGCGGACGAGGTTGCCATAAGCGCAATCTAGCAGCACTCGCGCGCAATTCAACGTTTGTTGACTTTTTATGTCCACGCCTGTTGACAGCCGCCGGGCACAAGACTAGCGAGTCATCGCCTGTTGACCCGCCCGCCAGAGGCGAGTCCGGGAGAGGCCTGGGCGTTGGCGCGTCGGTTTGGACTCGGATTTCTCGATGATCATGAAAAAGCTTATCGCGATTGGCGCTGCGACCCTCGTGCTGGCCGGCTGCTCGGGCGGCGCGGAGACCGCCGCACCGCCGCCGCCGCCCGTTACCGTGGCTGCCCCCGTCACGCGCAATGTCGTCGACTGGGACGAATATGTCGGCCGCTTCGAGGCAGTGCAGAGCGTCGAGGTGCGCCCGCGCGCGACCGGCTATCTGAGCGCCGTCCATTTCCGCGACGGTCAATATGTGACCAAGGGCCAGTTACTGTTCACCGTGGATGCGCGCCCGGCGCAGGCCGCGCAGGCGCAGGCCCGCGCGCAGCTTGCGCAGGCCCAGGCGGCCTATGCCAACGCCAAGACCGAACTGGCGCGCACCCAGACGCTGGCGGCAGCACGCGCGGCGAGCCAGGAGGAACTGGAGGCCCGACAGGCGACGCTGCGCTCCGGTGCGGCGCAGGTCGCGGCGGCGCAGGCGGCGTTGCAGGCTCGCGCGCTCGATGTCGGCTTCACCCGCGTGACCGCGCCGATCTCCGGCCGCATCTCCTACCGCCGGGTCGATCCGGGCAATTCGGTGACGGCGGACCAGACGGTGCTCACCACCATCGTCTCCACCGATCCGCTCTATTTTACCTTCCAGGGCTCCGAGGCGCTGCTGCTCAAATATCAGCGCAGCGGCGCCGGCGGGCAGGGCACGCCGGTGCGGGTGCGGCTGGCCGATGAGGGCGAGTATAAGCATGCCGGCAAGCTCGACTTTGTCGACAATGCCATCGACGCCGGCTCGGGCACCATCCGGGCGCGCGCGATCATCGCCAATGGCGACGGGTTCCTGAAGCCCGGTATGTTCGGCAATCTGCGGCTGGAAGCGTCCAAAGCCTATCCAGCGCTGCTGGTCCCGGACACGGCGATCATTGCCGATGCCTCGCGGCGCATCGTCTATGTCGTCGGCAAGGATGGCACGGTCGAAGCGCGGCCGGTCGAGGTCGGGCCGTTGATGGACGGGCTGCGGGTGATCCGCAGCGGTGTGACGCGCAATGACCGGGTCGTCATCGGCGGTATTCAGCGCGCGCGGCCGGGGCAGAAGGTGACGCCGCAGGCCGGCAAGATTGAGCCGGGCAAGGCGGAGGATGGATCGGCCGCCGCCGCACCGCCGCCATCGGCCGTCGCCCAGCCCGCGGACGGGCGCTGAGGAACGCGCCATGAACATCTCCGGCTATTTCATCGAGCGGCCGATATTCGCGGCCGTCATCGCCATCTTCATCACGCTGATCGGGGCCTTCTGCTTCCCGCTGCTGCCGCTCTCGCAATATCCCGAGATTGCGCCGCCGACGATCGTGATCTCGGCGCCCTATCCCGGCGCCTCGGCCGAGACGATCGCGGAGACGGTCGCCGCGCCACTGGAGCAGGAGATCAACGGCGTCGAGAACATGCTCTATATCCAGAGCAGCTCGACGCAGGGGCAGGCGCAGATCACCGTCACCTTCGAGCCGGGCACCAACCTCGATTCCGCGCAGGTGCTGGTGCAGAACCGCGTGGCGCTGGCCGAGCCGCGCCTGCCCGAGCAGGTGCGGCAGGTGGGCGTGACGGTCAACAAGCAGGCCACCGGCTTCCTGATGATCGTGACGCTGACGGCGGACAAGGGCGCTGGCCTCGATGTCGATTATGTCGGCAACTATGCCCAGACCGTGGTGCGCGACCGGCTGCTGCGCCTGAAGGGCGTGGGCGGCGTCAATGTGTTCGGCGGCGGCAACTATTCCATGCGCGTATGGATCGACCCCGACCGGGCGGCGGCGCGCAACATCACCGCGAGCGAGATCGTCGCGGCGCTGCGGGCGCAGAACGTGCAGGTCGCCGGCGGTGCGCTGGGGCAGGCGCCCTCGGGCACGCGCAACCCCGCCTTCGAGGTGCCGCTGGACGTGCAGGGCCGGCTGGCGACCCCAGACCAGTTCGGCGATGTGGTGCTCAAGTCCGATCCGGCCGCGCAGTCGATCACGCGGCTGCGCGACGTGGCGCGGATCGAGCTGGGTAGCCAGGATTACGGCATCCGCGCTTATTATAACGGCCAGCGCGGCGTGGCACTGGCGGTGATCGAGCAGCCCGGTGCCAATGCGCTCGACGCCGCGGAGTTGGTACTCAAGGAAATGAAGGCGCTGGGCAAGGACATGCCCAAGGGCATGAGCTACGCCACGCCGTACAACCCGACCGAGTTCGTCGCCGCATCGGTGAACGCCGTGGAGCATTCGCTGTTCGAAGCAGTGGCGCTGGTCGTGCTGGTGGTGCTGGTTTTCCTCCAGACATGGCGTGCCGCGATCATTCCGATCATCGCCATTCCGGTGACGCTGGTCGGCACCTTCGCGGTGCAGCTTGCGCTCGGCTTCTCGATCAACTCGCTCTCGCTGTTCGCGCTGGTGCTGGCCGTGGGCATCGTGGTCGACGATGCGATCGTGGTGGTCGAGGCGGTGGAGAACCATGTCCGCAAGGGCATGAAGCCGCGCGAGGCGGCGCACCGCACGATGAAGGAAGTCTCCGGCGCGCTCGTCGCCATCTCGCTGGTGCTGATCTCGGTGTTCGTACCGACTGCGCTGGTCGCGGGTATCCCCGGTATCTTCTACCGGCAGTTTGCGGTGGTGATCGCAGCGGCGGCGGTGTTCTCGCTGATCGTCTCGCTCACCCTCTCGCCCGCGCTGGCCGCGCTGCTGCTCAAGCCGCACGAGCCCGGCCATGTCGACGAGGGGCCGCGCTGGCTGCGGCCGCTGCGCGTGGGTGCCGACAAGTTCAACCAGGGGTTCGACTGGCTCTCCGAGAATTATGGCCGGCTGACCGCGCGGACGATCCGCATGGGGCTCATCATGCTGGTCATCTATGCCGGGCTGCTGGCGCTGACCGGCTGGCGCTTGACCGCGACCAAGACCGGCTTCATCCCCGAGCAGGATCAGGGCATCCTGATTGGCGTCGTCCAGATGCCGCCGGGTGCCTCGCTTGACCGCACCAATGCCGTGCTGAACAAGGTCTATGATACCGCGATCAAGCAGGAGGGCGTGCAGGCGGCGATCTACCTCGCCGGCCTCGACGGCACGACGCAGGCGACCTCATCCAACGCGGCGACCATCTTCATGCGCCTCACCGACTGGTCGGAGCGCGGGCGGGAGTTGAGCGCGTTCGAGCTGGCCAAGAAGATGAGCGGCCAGTTGGCGGGGGTAACGGACGAGGCCAATATCTTCATGGTCTCGCCGCCCACGGTGCGCGGCCTCGGTAACGGCAGCGGCTTCGTGATGATGGTGCAGGACCGCTCCGGCGCCGGCTATCGCGCGCTGGAAGGCGCCGGCATGGCGATGATGGGCGCGGCGGCGCAGCAATCGGACTTCGTCTCGCAGGTCTATACCACCTTCAACACCGGCACGCCGCGCGTGCGCGCCGATGTCGACCGCGACCGGGCGCAGTTGCTCGGCGTGCAGCCGGGACAGGTCTATGACACGCTCGGCACCTATATCGGCTCGACCTACGTCAACGACTTCAACCTCGCCGGCCGCACCTACCGCGTGACCGCGCAGGCGGAGCCGCGCTCGCGCGACGACGTGACCGATGTCGGCCGGTTGCAGGTGCGCTCGTCGAGCGGGGAGATGGTGCCGCTCTCGGCCGTGGCCCAGCTTGCGAACGACACGGGGCCGGCACGCGTGATCCGCTACAATCTGTTCCCGGCGCTGGAGTTGCAAGGGCAGGGGGCGCCGGGCATTTCCTCCGGTCAGGCGTTGGCGACCATGGAGCAGACGGCGGCGAGCGCGCTGCCGCAGGGCTTCGGCTACGAATGGACCGGCATCGCCTTCCAGGAGAAGGCGGCGGGCAGCAGCTCGGCGCTGATCTTCGTGCTGGCGGTGGTGTTCGTGTTCCTCGTGCTGGCGGCGCTTTACGAATCGCTGGCGTTGCCGCTGGCCGTGATCCTCATCGTGCCGATGTGCATTCTGGCGGCGATGATCGGCGTCAATGTGCGCGGCATGGAGAACAATATCCTGACGCAGGTCGGCCTTGTGGTGCTGATCGCGCTGGCGGCCAAGAACGCGATCCTCATCGTCGAGTTCGCCAAGCAGGGCGAGGACGAAGGGCTGGACCGGTTCAAGGCGGCGGTCGCGGCGGTGCGGGTGCGCTTGCGGCCGATCCTGATGACCAGCTTCGCCTTCATCTTCGGTGTGGTGCCGCTCGTCATCGCCAGCGGGCCGGGGCAGGAGATGCGCCAGTCGCTCGGCACGGCAGTGTTCTCCGGCATGATCGGCGTGACCGTCTTTGGCCTCATCTTCACGCCGGTTTTCTACACGCTGGTGCGTGGGTTGGCCGAACGGATGCGCCAGCGTTGGGGCGGGGGTCGTCACGACGATGGGACTGCCGTAACCGAGGGAGGCGCCGCATGAGCCGGGCTATATGGCTGTCGTTCGTCGGCGCGCTGGCGCTGGGTGGCTGCGCGGCGGGCCCCGACTATGTCTCGCCGACACCGCAGGCGCCCGCACAAGCACCGTTCGTCGGGGCGAACGATCCGGCCTTCACGGCTGAGGCGCCGCCGGAAAGCTGGTGGCACCTGTTCGCTTCGCCGGTGCTCGACCGGTTGGTGCAGGAGGCGCTGGCGGCCAATACCGATCTGCGCGTCGCCGCCGCCAATCTGGAGCAGGCGCGGGCGCTGCTGCGCGAGACGCGTTCGCAACGCCTGCCCTCGACCACGGTGAACGGCGGTGGCGGTTACGGGCGCACCTCGGGTGCGGCGGCGGGCTTGCCGGGGCCGGGGCCGGAGGGCGAGACCTATGATGCCGGGCTGGACATCTCCTACCAGCTCGACCTGTTCGGCGGCATCCGGCGCGGGATCGAGGCGAGCCGGGCGGATCTGGGCGCGGCGCAGGCGGCCTACGATCTGGCGCGGATCAGCGTCGTGGCCGAGACTGCGCGGGCCTATGCCGATGCGTGCAGCGCCGGCCGGCAGCTTGCCGTCGCGCGCGAGAGCCTGCGCGTGCAGGAGCAGACGTTCGACCTCACCCGGCGGCTGGAGGAAGGCGGCCGGGGCACCGGGCTCGACACCAGCCGCGCGGCGGCGCTGCTGGAGCAGACGCGCGCCGACGTGCCGACCTTCGAGGCGGAGCGCAAGGCGGCGCTCTATCGTCTCGCCGTGCTGACCGGCAAGCCGCCGGCCGACTTCCCCGCCGATGTCGCGCAATGCGAGACACCGCCGGCGATCGCCGAGGCGCTCCCGGTCGGCGACGGTGCGCAACTCCTCGCGCGCCGGCCGGATGTGCGCGCGGCCGAGCGCCGCCTTGCCGCCGCCACCGCGCGGGTCGGCGTGGCCACGGCCGATCTCTACCCCAAGGTGACGCTGGGCGGCTCGGTCGGCTCGACGGCGGGCTCGGCGGACGATCTCGTCTCCAGCCGGGGTTTCCGCTTCAGTCTGGGACCGCTCATCTCGTGGAGCTTCCCCAATATGAGCGCGGCGCGGGCGCGGCTGGCGCAGGCCAAGGCCGTCTCACAAGGTGCGCTGGCGACATTCGACGGCACGTGGCTGACGGCGTTACAGGAGAGCGAGTCCGCGCTGGCGCGCTATGCCGCCGGGCGCGAGCGCCTCGCGACGCTAACCCGCGCGCACGCGCAGAGCCAGGAAGCCGCCCGGATCGCCCGCCTGCGCTATCAGGCCGGCGCGGAAAGCTTCCAGATCGTGCTCGACGCCGAGCGCTCGCTGGCATCGACGGAAGCGTTGCTGGCGGTCTCGCAGGCGAATTTCTCGGACCAGACGATTGCGCTGTTCCTTGCGCTGGGAGGCGGCTGGGAGAGCTGAGCGCTCGCCTGCATTGGGGAACGCAGCCAGCCTGTGCTCCTGCGCTGGCAGGCGCCCAAGGCCCAGCGGCCGTTCCTTGCCGCCCTGGGCTCCTGCCTGCGCAGGAGCACAAGGAAGCTCAGTCCAGCACTGTGCTCCACTGATCCGGCCTGAAGCCAACGAGCAAGGTGCTTGCGCCCGTCACCACCGGCCGTTTGATGAGGGAGGGGTTGGCGACCATCAGCGCGATGGCCTTCTCCTCATCCAGCCCGGCCTTGTCGGCGTCGGGCAGCTTGCGGAAGGTCGTGCCGGCCTTGTTGAGCAGCGGTTCCCAACCGGTCTGGGCGATCCAGCCTTGCAGTTCCTCCGGGCTCGGCGGTGCTTTTTTGTAATCGCGGAATTCGTACGTGGCGCCTTGCCCGTCCAGCCAGGCGCGGGCCTTCTTCACTGTATCGCAATTGGGGATGCCGTGCAGGGTGATGGTCATTGTGGTGGCCATTGCTCCGTATCGTGATCGGGGTGCTGGTGGTTGCTGGCGCGGATGACCGGCGCTTCCTGCGCCATGTCGGTTTCTGTCGTGCCGCAGTCGGGGAGGGTTGCCAGCAGGTCGATAACGGCGCGGCGGCCCTCCATGCCGACCTGTATGCCCGGCGGTGCAAGGTCCGGGTCGTCGAGCGAGCCGATGGTGAGGCCGGTACGCGGCGAGTCCTTGCCGTGATAGAATAAGGGCGTGCCGCACGCTGCGCAGAAGCCGCGCTCGGCAAGATCGGAGGAGGCGAAGGTTGCCGGTGTCCCGCGCGTCCATTCCAGCCGGTCGTTGGGCGCGCCGACAAGCGCCGCGAACAGATTGCCGACCGCCTTCTGGCACATGCGGCAATGGCAGATATGGGCGTTATCGAGAAGCTGCGTCGTCCGGTAGCGCACGGCGCCGCACTGGCAGCCGCCGGTTGCGATGATGTCGAGCCGTTTCACGCGATCCGATCCTCCTCCGCCAGCTCGAACTTGTCGGCCAAGGTGAGCGTGTCGAGGATGGCGGCTGTTTCGTCGCGCACTTTTAGCATGATGCGGCGCAGCTCGCACTCGTCTTCCGGCAGACAGTTCTTGCACGGCTGGTGAGCGAAGCGGCTGGCGCACGGCACCAGCGCCAGCGCGCCGTCGGTCAGGCGGAAGATGTCGCCGTAGCGAATGTCGATCGGCGCCAGCGCCAGCCAATAGCCGCCGTCCCGCCCGCGCCGCGTGGCGACCAGGCCGGCCCGACTCAGTTCCGAGAGGATCACGGTGAGGAACTTGGCCGGGATGTTCTGCGCGGTGGCGATATCGGCAAGCTGGATCGGCCCCTCGCCATAGTGCCGCGCGAGATGCTGGAGGGCGCGGATCGAATAACGCGTGCGTTGCGAAAGCATGCCTACCTTATCGGCAGAGAATGCGGTTTACGCAAGGGTGAAGGCAGCCGAATCCGCCCCGCGTGAGGCGGATTCGAACTGCGAGTCGCGAGGCTTGCCGGCGACAGGCCGGCACACCCGAGTCAGGCGGCGGCTTTGCGGCGCTCGGCCAGCTCGTCGTTGAGCATTTCGGCGATCAGGAAGGCCAGCTCCAGGCTCTGCGCGGCGTTGAGGCGCGGGTCGCAATGAGTGTGGTAGCGGTCCGCCAGACTCTGCTCGGTCACGGCCACCGCGCCGCCGGTGCATTCGGTGACGTTCTGGCCGGTCATCTCGGCATGGATGCCGCCGCCGAAGCTGCCCTCCGCGCGATGCACGGCAAAGAAGCCGCGCACTTCCGCGAGGATGCGCTCGAACGGCCGCGTCTTGTAGCCGTTGGCGGCCTTGATGACGTTGCCGTGCATCGGGTCGCAGGACCACACCACCGGATGCCCCTCGCGCAGCACCGCGCGCACCAGCGGCGGCAGGCCGGTCTCGATCTTGTCGTGGCCGAAGCGGGTGATGAGCGTCATCCGCCCCGGCTCGCGCGCGGGATTGAGGATGTCGAGCATGCGCAGCAGGTCGTCCGGCGCCAGGCTGGGGCCACACTTCATGCCGATGGGGTTGCCGATGCCGCGCAGATACTCGACATGCGCCGAGCCGACGAAGCGCGTGCGGTCGCCGATCCAGAGCATGTGCGCGCTGGTGTCATACCAGTCGCCGGTGAGCGAATCCTGCCGGGTCAGCGCCTGCTCGTAAGGGAGCAGCAGCGCTTCGTGGCTGGTGTAGAAGCTGGTACCGCCGAGCTGGGGCACCGTCTCCGGGCTGAGGCCGCACGCCTTCATGAAATCCAGTGTCTCGCCGATGCGGTCGGCCATCTCCTGGAACTTCTTGGCCCACGGGCTGCGGCCCATGAAATCCAGCATCCAGCCGTGCACCTTGTCGAGGCTGGCATAGCCGCCGGTCGAGAAGGCGCGCAGCAGATTGAGCGTGGCGGCGGACTGATTGTAGGCACGCACCATGCGCTGCGGATTGGGCTCGCGCGCGTCGGCGGTGAAGCTGATATCGTTCACATTGTCGCCGCGATAGCTGGGCAGCTCGACGCCATCTATCGTCTCGGTCGCGGCCGAGCGCGGCTTGGCGAACTGGCCCGCCATGCGGCCGACCTTCACCACCGGCAGCTTGCTGGCGAAGGTGAGCACCACCGCCATCTGCAACAGCACGCGGAAGGTATCGCGGATGTTGTTGGGGTGGAACTCGGCAAAGCTCTCGGCGCAATCGCCGCCTTGCAGCAGGAACGCCTCGCCGGTGGCAACCTTGGCCAGATCCGTCTTGAGGCTGCGCGCCTCGCCGGCAAAGACCAGCGGCGGATAGCTGCCAAGCTGGGCCTCCGCCGCGGCAAGCGCCGCTGCGTCGCGATAATCGGGCATTTGCAGCCCCTCATGGTCCCGCCAGCTTGCGGGGTTCCAGGTCGCCTTCATCTGTCACGAACTCCATCTGCCGGACCACAAGATGGTGTGCGTCCAGCCGGGGGCAAGCCCCTACGCTTTCGGGGCTTGCGAAGCAAGCCGGTTGCACGGTTTTGCGCTGGAGGGGCCGCCTCTCTTCATGCCGGTTGCTGAAGCGGGGTAGCCGGTAAGAAGGTCCGATGGAAAATCCCTAATAATCGGATCAATAACTCCGATAGTGATATTCTAGATATCAGTAATGAAATCTGATAAGCGACTCGTATGATGACATCGGCTCAGATGCGCGCCGCCCGCGCCCTGCTCGGCATCGACCAGCGCCAGTTGGCCGAGTTGTCCGGCGTGTCGCTGCCGACAATCCGGCGGATGGAGGCGAGCGACGGCAATGTGCGTGGCATCGTCGACAGTCTGACCAAGGTGGTCGAGGCGCTGAATGCGGCGGGCGTGGACCTGATCGGCGAGGATGCACCTAGCCTGGAGGGCGGGCGCGGCGTGCGGCTCAAGCGGCCGGTCCGGCGGGACGAGGCATGAGCGCGCCCGCCGCCAGGCCGACCTTTGCTGCGCTTTATACGCCCAAGCTGGTGACGGTGCTGCGCGAGGGTTATGACCTCGCCGGCCTCAAGGCCGACGCACTGGCCGGGCTGACGGTGGCGATCGTCGCGCTGCCGCTCTCCATGGCGATCGCCATTGCGTCGGGCGTCGGACCGGAGCGGGGGCTTTACACCGCCATCGTCGGCGGTTTCCTCGTCTCGCTGCTGGGGGGCAGCCGCTTCCAGATCGGCGGGCCGGCCGGCGCCTTCATCGTGCTGGTGGCAGCAACGGTGGCGCAACATGGCGTCGACGGGCTGCTGATCGCCACCTTCCTCTCCGGCCTGATGCTGATGGCGGTGGGCTGGCTGCGCTTCGGCATCTTCGTCAAGTTCATCCCCTACCCGGTGACGGTGGGGTTCACCGCCGGCATTGCGGTCATCATCCTGGCGAGCCAGCTCAAGGATCTGCTCGGGCTGACCCTTGGCGGGCCGGAGCCGGGCGAGCTGGTGCCCAAGCTGGTTGCGCTCGGCGGAGCGCTGCCCAGCCTCAACGCGGCGGCGGTCTCGCAAGCTTTGCTCGCCATCTTCGTCATCTTTGCGTGCCGCAAGTGGCGACCGCACTGGCCGGCCTATCTCATCGCGGTGGCGGCCACGGCGGCGGTCTGCGCGCTGCTGGCGCTGCCGGTGGAGACGATCGGCTCGCGCTTCGGCGGCATTCCCGGCAGCCTGCCCGCGCCGCATCTGCCGGACCTCTCGCCCGCGCGCGTCATGGAGATGTTGCCGGCCGCCGTCTCCTTCACCCTGCTCGGCGCGATCGAAAGCCTGCTCTCCGCCGTGGTGGCGGACAGCATGAGCGGCGGGCGGCACCGTTCCAACTGCGAACTGGTGGCGCAGGGCGCGGCCAATGTCGGCAGCGCGCTGTTCGGCGGCATCTGCGTGACCGGCACCATCGCGCGGACCGCCACCAACGTCCGCGCCGGCGCGCGCGGGCCGGTGGCCGGGATGCTGCACGCGTTGTTCCTGCTCACCTTCATGCTCGTGGCGGCGCCGCTCGCCAGCTACATTCCGCTCGCCGCGCTGGCTGGCGTGCTGGCGACCGTCGCCTGGACCATGATGGCGCGCGACCAGATGATGACGCTGCTGCGCGCCTCACGCGGGGATGCGCTGGTGCTGGCGGTGACGTTCCTGCTGGTCATCTTCCGTGATCTGAGCCTCGGCATCCTCGTCGGCTTCAGTCTGGGCGCGCTGCTGTTTCTCCATCGCATGGCGCAGGCGATCGAGGTGGAAGGCGGCTCGCCGATGATCGAGCCCGACCGTGCCGACAGCGATCGTGAGGACGGCCACGTGCCGTTTGCGAAGGCCGGTCCGGTCGATCGGGACGTGGCGGTGTGCCGTATCTCCGGCGCGTTCTTCTTTGGCGCGGCGGGCGCCGTCTCGGCCGCGCTCGACCGGCTGGGCGAGACGCCGCGTGTCTATGTGATCGACCTCTCGGACGTACCGGTGCTCGATTCGACCGGCGCGACCACCATAGAGGCGTTCGCGCGCAAGATCGCGCGGCGCCACGCCCAGCTCTACATTGCCGGCGCCCGCCCGGCGGTGCGTCACATACTGCACTCCCACGGCGTGCGCCCACCGGCGGCGCGTTTCCGCGCGAAGCTTGCCGATGCCCTCGCGGCGGCGCGCAAGGTGGGAGAGGTGGCGGCGGACTGAGAGTTGCCAATCCGCCCCGCGCGCCGGCTCGGGGGAGAGGGACCGGCCGAAGCGAGTGGAGGGATCCTTCCAGCGTTGCGTTTGTCCCGCTCCCCAAGACGAGCTTGGGGGGCAGCTTTACCCCGGTGCGCTAGAGTTCGTCCGCACGAGAGGGGATCGGTGCTTCTGTGAGGCAGGAGCTAAACGGAAAAAAGAACCGCTCGTGCGCCGGGCCCCTGCCTGCGCAGGAGCACGACAAGGTCCCGCCTGAATCAGGCTGCTCTAATAACCCCGCGTCAGGTCGACGACATGCTCCAGCGGCTCGCCGGCCAGATAATGCTTCAGGTTCTTGAGGAAGCGCTCGGCACCCCGGCGGAAGGCGGAGGTCTGGCTCTGGCCGGAGAGATGCATGGTGACAAGCGTGTTGGGCGCGCCCCAGAGCGGATGATCGCGGGGCAGAGGTTCGGGCGTGGTCACGTCCAGGAACGCGCCGCCGATGCGCTTTTCCTCCAGCGCGGCGATGAGCGCCGGCTGGTCGATCAGGTCGCCGCGCGCGATGTTGACGATACGCGCCGTGGGCTTCATCGCCGCCAACTCATCCGCGCCGATCATCGCCTGGGTTTCGGCCGTGTTGGGCGCGGCGATGACGATATGGTCATATGCGTCCAGCTTTGCGCGCCAGGCGTCCGCGCCGATGATCGCCGGATCGGGATCGGGCGAGCGGCGCACCCCCGTCACGTCGACGCCGAAGGCGCGCAGCCGCGTGCCGATCTCGCGGCCGATGGCGCCATAGCCGAGAATCAGCGCCTTGCTGCCGAGCATCTCCATCGGGCCGGGCGGGCCGCTCAGCCATTCGCGCCGGTCGTGCGCGCGCACCACCTCGTCCAGCCGCTTGGCGAGCGCGAGCACGCCGAGCACCGCGAAGTCCGCCACCACGTCCGGCATCATGCCCGCGCCGTTGGTGAAGATCTGCCCGCGCGCGACCATCTCGCGTACCGGGAAGGCATCGAGCCCGACGATGACGGTGTTGATCCATTTGGCGTTCACCGCCGCGCGCGGCCCCTGGCTGTATGCGCCGGATGCCCATTCGTCGAACCAGCCGATCTCGGCCTGCGGCGCCAACTCCAGCGCCTCCGCCAGAGTGGAGAAGCAGCGCAGTTCTACCGACTCCGGCAGCAGCGGGGCGAGTTGCGCGCGGTAACGCTCGGGAAAAACGAGGATGTGCTTGTCAGCCATTGTCGAGCCTCCACTCCCAGCCCAGCGGGTCGCCGTCCATCACTTCGACCCCGGCGGCGAGCAATGTATCGCGCAGCGCATCCGAGCGGGTGAAGTCCTTCTCTGCACGCGCGGCTTTGCGCTCCGCCAGCGTCGCCTCGATGTCCGACTCGCCGAGGGTGGCGCTGGCCGGGCGCAGGCGCAAGTCGGTGCGCGACAGGGCGAGAAGATCGAGACCCAGCACGCCGTCCATCGCGGCGATGACAGCGAGCTTCTCGACAAGATCGACCTTCTTGAGCGCGATCACTTCGTCCAGCACGGTGAGCGCCACGGCGGTGTTGAGGTCGTCCGAGACGGCCGCGTCGAAGCGTGCGACGAATGGCGCGAGCTTGCCGCCGACGCTGGCCGCAAGCGCTTCCGCTGTCCAGCCGCCCTCCGGTGCGGCGGGCAGTGCGAGGTTCGCCGCCCGCTCCTTGAGCGCTGCCACGCCCATCACCATGCGCTTCAAGCGGGTGAGCGCGGCGCCGAGATTGTCCCAGGAGAATTCCAGTTCGCTGCGATAATGCGCCTGGAGGCAGAGGAGCCGGTAGGCAAGCGGGTGGTAGCCGCGATCGACCAGGAGTTGCAGGCGCAGGAATTCGCCCGCCGACTTGCTCATCTTGCCGCCGCGGTCGATCAGGAAGTTGTTGTGCATCCACATGCGCGCGCCCGAATGCTGGGCGCAGTCGAGCCCGCCATGATGCGCGTCATAGCCCTGGATCGCCTGATTCTGCGCGATCTCGTTGGGGTGGTGAATCTCGCGATGGTCGATGCCGCCGGTGTGGATGTCGAACGGCAGGCCCAGTTCCGCCCGGCTCATCACCGAGCATTCGAGATGCCAGCCCGGTGCGCCCCGGCCCCAGGGCGAGTCCCACTCCATCTGCCGTGTCTCACCCTCGGGCGTGCGGCGCCAGATCGCGAAATCGGCCCCGTGGCGCTTGCCTTCCACCTCGTCGATGCGGCCCTCGCCTTCCTCGGTGGCGGCGCGCGCAAGGCGGCCATAGTCGGCTACGGTCGAGACGTCGAAATACAGGCCGGAGGGTAGCTCGTAGCAATGCTTGTCGGCGATCGCCTTCGCCGCCTCGATCATCTGCGGGATGTATTCGGTGGCGACCGTCCAGCGGTGGGGATCGCGGATGTTGAGCCGGCGCAGGTCCTGCTTGAACTCGCCGGTGTAGAAAGCCGCGATATCCCATGCGGACTTGCCGAGGCTGGCCGCCGCCTTCTCCATCTTGTCGTCGCCCGCGTCGGCATCCGAGGTGAGGTGGCCGACATCGGTGATGTTGATGATGTGGCGCAGCTTATAGCCCTTGAAGCGCAGCGTGCGCCCAAGCGTATCGGCGAACACATAAGCGCGCATGTTGCCGATATGCTGATAATTATAGACCGTCGGCCCGCAGCTATAGACGCGCGCCTCGCCGGGGTGGACGGGCGTAAACGGCTCGATCTGCCGCGTCAGGCTGTTGAAAAGGCGGAGGGGCGCGAGGTCGGTCATGGCCATGCCATGATCGGACGCGGGCTTCCGGTCAACCGGGCTTGACGACCGGGAAGCGGCCGCCGGTCAAAAGACGGCGACGGGATGGGGGCCGGCACAGGAAGACTATGGCCTCCGCTGCGCGGGGCACCCTCAGTTCAAGGGGTGCCCCTTCTGCCGATCACTTCGGTGCCAGCACCATCAGCATCTGGCGGCCTTCAAGGCGCGGATAGGCTTCCACCTTGGCGATTTCCGACGTTTCCTCCGCCACGCGCTGGAGCAGCACCATGCCGAGTTGCTGGTGCGCCATCTCGCGGCCGCGGAAGCGCAGCGTCACCTTCACCTTGTCGCCCTCCTCGATGAAATCGACGACCTTCTTCATCTTCGTATCATAATCATGATCGTCGATGTTCGGACGCATCTTGATCTCCTTGATCTCCTGCGTCTTCTGGGTCTTGCGGGCGATATTGGCCTTCTTCTGCGCCTCGTATTTGAATTTGCCGATATCGAGGAACTTGCAGACCGGCGGATCCGCGTTGGGCGAGACTTCGACGAGGTCGAGACCGACATCGGCCGCCTGTTCCATCGCCTCGCGCGTGAACATCACGCCGAGATTTTCGCCATTCTCATCAATGACACGCACCTTGGGCACGTTGATGAATTCATTATAGCGCGGGCCGTTGGCCGGCATGGGCGCCATCGGGCGGCGCATCATCGGGGGTCGTATAACTTGTTCTCCATATTCTGGTCTTGATCGGTCAACTTAACGATTTTTAAGCGCCGCGAAAAGAGGGGCGCCCACGAAGACCGCATGATTGCGGCGCTCTTGCCACGGTGCGGTTAATGCTCTGCCAACGCTGGTCAAGCCATCTTGCCGCCATGGCGGAAATGGATGAGCGGATAGGGCCGCCCTATCGGGTCCGTCGGCGAGCGTCCCGTGCGCACGAAACCGCGCCGTTCGTAGAAGGCGACGGCCTGCGGCGCCTGCTCGCTGGCGTCCACCTTGATGCGCGGCACGCGGGCGAGCGCATGGGCGACCAGCGCGCTGCCATAGCCGCGGCCATGCGTTGCGGGGTCGACGAACAGCGAGTCGATCTCGTCCACGCTCAGCCCCATGAAGCCCTGCACGCGGCCGGCGGCATCGGTGGCGACCCATAGATCCACGTTGGGCAGATGCTCATGCTCCACCATCGCGTCGATTTCGGCGTGGTGTTCGCGGCTGAGGAAGCCGTGTGTCGCGTCCACTGCTGCACGCCAGATCTCCAGCGCGCGGGGCAGGTCGGCCGCCGTCCCGTGGCGGATGGTGATGGTCATGCCCGGTCGGGCGGCGCGGCCTCGGCCACGAGTTGCGCGATCAGATCGTCGACCCCGACCACCTTCTGATGCTCGTCCGAACCAAGCCGGCGCAGCGCGACGGTGCCTTCCTCCGCCTCGCGCCGGCCGACGACCAGCAGGCAGGGCACTTTGGCAAGGCTGTGCTCGCGCACCTTGTAGTTGATCTTCTCGTTGCGCAGGTCGGTCTCCACGCGCAGGCCCGCTGCTGTCAGCCGGGCCGCCACGTCCTTCGCATAATCGTCCGCGTCCGAGACGATGGTAGCGACGACCGCCTGCACCGGCGCCAGCCAGAGCGGCAGTTTGCCGGCATAATGTTCGACGAGGATGCCGATGAACCGCTCGTAGCTGCCGAAGATCGCGCGGTGCAGCATGATCGGCCGGTGGCGCTCGCCATCTTCGCCGACATAGCTGGCGTCGAGCCGCTCGGGCAGCACCCGGTCGGACTGGATGGTGCCGACCTGCCATGTGCGGCCGATCGCATCGGTCAGGTGCCATTCCAGCTTGGGCGCGTAGAAGGCGCCCTCGCCCGGCAGTTCCTCCCAGCCATATTGCTCGGTCGCGAAGCCCGCTTTGGCAACCGCGTCGCGCAGCTCGGCCTCGGCCAGATCCCACAATTCATCGCTGCCGAAGCGCTTCTCCGGGCGCAGCGCCAGCTTGATCGCATAGGTGAAGCCGAAATCCTTGTAGATGCGGTCGGCGAGCTGGCAGAAGGCGCGCACCTCATCGACGATCTGATCCTCGCGGCAGAAGATATGCGCATCGTCCTGGGTGAACTGGCGCACGCGCATGAGGCCGTGCAGCGCGCCGTGCGGCTCGTTGCGGTGGCAGCAGCCATTCTCGTAGAGGCGCAGCGGCAGGTCGCGATAGCTCTTGATGCCCTGCTTGAAGATGAGGATGTGCGCCGGGCAGTTCATGGGCTTCAAGGCCATCCACTCGGCGGCGTCCGAGACCAGCGGGCCTTCGTCCTCGGTATTCGGCACCTCATCGGGGATGACGAACATATTCTCGCGATATTTGCCCCAGTGGCCGGATTGCTCCCACTGGCGCGCGTCCATCACCTGCGGCGTCTTGACCTCGCGATAGCCGGCATTGTCGATCGCGCGGCGCATATAGGCCTCCAGCTGGCGCCAGATGACATAGCCCTTGGGGTGCCAGAAGACCGAGCCGTGCGCCTCTTGCTGGAGGTGGAACAGGTTCATCTCCTGCCCAAGCTTGCGGTGGTCGCGCCTGGCGGCCTCCTCCAGCCGCGTGAGATGCGCGTCGAGCTGCTTCCTGTTGAGCCAGCCGGTGCCGTAGATGCGGCTCAGCATCGCGTTCTTCTGGTCGCCGCGCCAATAGGCGCCGGAGACACGCGTCAGCTTGAACGCCTGCGGATCGAGCTTGCCGGTGGAGGCGAGGTGCGGGCCACGGCACATATCCAGCCAGTCGCCGCCGGACCAATAGACGGTCAGCTCCTCATGCTCGGGCAGCTCCTGCGCCCACTCGGCCTTGAAGCGCTCGCCCTGCTCGCTCCAGCGCTTGATGAGGTCCGCGCGGCTCCACACCTCGCGCACTAGCGGCTTATCGGCGGCGATGATCTCGCGCATCTTCGCCTCGATGGCGGGCAGGTCCTCCTCGGTGAAGGGACCGTGCTCGGCGGCCGGTGCGAAATCGTAATAGAAGCCGTCGTCCGTCGCCGGGCCGAAGGTGATCTGCGTGCCGGGGAACAGCGCCTGCACCGCCTCGGCCAGCACGTGCGCATAATCGTGACGGACCAGCTCCAGCGCGTCGGCTTCGTCCTTCGCCGTGACCAGCGCGAGCGCGGCATCGGTCTCCAGCGGCCGGTTGATATCGCGCAGCTCACCGTCCACGCGCGCTGCCAATGCCGCCTTGGCGAGGCCGGGGCCGATGCCAGCCGCGATGTCCGCCGGGGTCGTCCCGCGCGCCACCTCGCGCTGGGAACCATCGGGGAGCGTGATCTTCAGCAATTCCGTCATCGGTTGTCCGTCCTGTCTGCGGCGTTTCCGCGCTTAGGGAAGCGCGGCCGGATTGAAAAGGGGCAGGAGCGGAATGAAGCGCGCCGGCGGCCCATTCCTCTCCGGGGAAAGGGCTTCGGCGGGGGGCGTGTCAGCAGTAAGGCGTGACGCGCGTACCGAAGCCCCCGGGAGTGGTCCCGGTGGCGGTGGTCGTCGTGGTGGCGATCCGCGTCGGCATGGCAGGACCTTTAGCATGAAGCGGCTGGCGAGTCATCAGGCGGCGCTTGACAGGGTCCGCCGCCGCATGTCTGTTGCCATGGGATTTTGGGGGAGCGTCCATGGACGGCAGCGGCGCGCGCGCATTCGGCTTTTCCGGCACATGGCGCGATTATGCGCCGATCGCCTTCACCAACCTGCTGCTGATGATCGTCACGCTCGGCATCTACCGCTTCTGGGCGACGACGCGCACGCGGCGTTACTTGTGGAGCCGCACCCGATTCATCGACGAGCCGCTGGAGTGGAGCGGCACCGGGCTGGAGCTGTTCATCGGCTTCATCCTCGTACTGGTGCTGTTCCTCATCCCGTTCGTCTTTCTGCAATTCGGCGTGCAGGCGCTGATCTTCCAGGGCTATGCCGGGCTGGCGATCACCCTCGGCGCGCTCGCCATCTTCCTGCTCTTCTACCTGAGCGGCGTCGCCCTGTTCCGCATGTTGCGCTACCGGCTGAGCCGCACATGGTGGCACGGCATTCGCGGCGGCAGCGACGATAAGGGCTGGGGCTATGGCTGGTCCTATGTCTGGCGCAACATCGTGGGGATGATCCCGTTCTATCTGCTCGTGCCATGGGCGATGACCTCGCTGTGGAACGACCGCTGGAACGCGATGAGCTTCGGCCCGCACCCGTTCCGCGCTTCGGCGCTGGCGGGGGACGTCTACAAGCGCTTCCTGCTGTTCTATCTCGTGCCGTTCCTGCTGGCCATCGGCCTGATCGTCGCCGGGGCTTCCGCCATGCCGATGTTGATGGACCCTACCGCTGACCCCAGCCAGCCGCCCGCGGGCTTCTGGGCGCTCCTCATCATCGTCGCCGTCGTCTTTTATGGTGTGCTGCCGCTGATTGCGCTCATCTTCTACGCCAAATATATGCGGGTCGTGATCGCCGCCCTGTCGCTCTCAACGCTGGATTTCAGCTTCGATGCGCGTAGCAAGGATTGGTTCCTGCTGATCCTCGGCGATATCGCGCTGGTCGTCTGCACGTTGGGCATCGGCTGGGTCTTCCTCTCCTATCGGCATTGGAAGTTCTTCGTGACCCATCTCGATGCCAGCGGGGAGATCAGCCTCTCGGCGCTGACCCAATCGACCACCGCCGCGCCGGGGCAGGGCGAGGGGCTGGCCGATGCGTTCGACATCGGCGCGATCTAGGCGCTAGAAGCGCATCATGACGAGCGTCGGCCCGGACGAAGGCATCTGGCATTATGACGGGACGAGCGCGACCCGGCATCATCCTCGCATCACGTGGATGGCGGACGGCTTCACCCTGCACTGGCCGGGCGGGGAGAGCGGGCCGCACCGCTGGGGCGATCTGGTGCCGGTCGGCGGCACCGGCGCGCGTTCGGTCTATGGCCTGCGCGGCGTGCCCGGCTGGCGGCTGGGTTTTGTCGGCGCACCGCCGGAGGGCTTCGCCGTCCACCTGCCGCTGCCGGCGCGCTATGGCCGCTGGATCGACCGCATCGGGCTATGGCGCGCCATCGCGCTGTTCGGCATGCTGGCGGCCGCAACCGTGTTCGTAGTGCTGCGCGCGCCGCAGTGGATCGCGCCCTACATCCCCTATAGCTGGGAGGAGCGGCTGGGCGACGCGATGATCGGCGATTTCGGCGGGCGCCTGTGCGAAACGCCGGCGAGCCGCACGGCCATTGCGCGGTTGCAAGCGCAACTGGGCGACGATGTGCGCATCCGCCAGATCGGCATCGCCAATATCGACATGGTCAACGCCGTCGCGCTGCCGGGCGGGCGTATCCTGCTGTTCAACGGTCTGCTCAAGGAAGCGCACTCACCGGACGAGGTGGCGGGTGTGCTGGCGCATGAGATCGGCCATGTCCGCCATCGCGACACGCTGACCGCGCTGGTCCGCCAGCTCGGCCTGAGTGTCGTGCTCGGCGGATTCAATGGGCAGGTCGGCGGCGCGGTCAACGGGCTGCTGGCGATGAGCTACAGCCGCGATGCCGAGCGGGCGGCCGATACTTATTCGATCAGGCAGTTGCGCATCGCGAACATCTCGCCGCTGCCGACCGCTGCCTTCTTCGACCGGCTGGGCAAGCTTTCCGGCGGCGAGCGGATGGAGCGGGCGACGAGTTGGATGGCCTCCCACCCGGTTTCGGTCGAGCGCAAGGTGGCGTTCACCCGCTCGGCCGTGAAGGGCCGCGCCTATCGCCCGGCGCTGACGGCTGCGGAGTGGCGGGCGCTCGTCGACGCCTGCAAGAACGACCCGGACGCGAAGAAGGGCTTCGACCTGTTTTGAGGCGGTCGGGCCAATCCGTTCGTCGCGGTGCTTTTGACCGCGCGGGCGAAACGGATCACAACGCCGCCTCATGACCGATACGCCGATCCCGCCACCCCATTTCGTCGCTCGCCCGGACGGGCTGCGCCTCGCCTGCCGCCACCGCTCCGGCGCCGGGCCGACTATCGTGTTCTTGCCCGGCTACATGTCCGACATGCTGGGCGGCAAGGCGCAGGCGCTCGAAGAGTGGGCGGCGCGCGAGGGGCGGGCGCTGCTGCGCCTCGATTATGCCGGCTGCGGCGAGAGCAAGGGCGCGTTCGAGGACGGCACGCTGGCGAGCTGGCGCGACGATGCGCGGCTGGTGATCGACGCGCTGGTGCCGGACGGGCCGCTGGTGCTGGTCGGCTCGTCCATGGGTGGCTGGCTCGTGCTGCTGCTGGCGCGCGATCTGGGCGAGCGGGTTGCGGGGCTGGTCGGCATTGCGGCGGCACCGGATTTCACCGACTGGGGCTTCGACGCCGCGCAGAAGGCGACGATGCGGCGCGAGGGCCGGCTGGTCGAGCCGACACCTTATGGCGACCAGCCTTATGTGACGACCCTCGCCTTCTGGGAATCGGGCGAAGCGCTGCGGCTGCTGGATGCGCCCATCGCGATTGGGTGCCCGGTGCGGCTGCTCCAGGGGCAGGCGGACCCGGACGTGCCGTGGCAGACAGCGCTGCGGATCGCCGAGCAGGTCCGTTCAGCCGATGTGCAGACGATCCTCGTCAAGGATGGCGACCATCGCCTCTCGCGTCCGCAGGATATCGCACTGCTGATCGGGACGGTCGCCAGCCTCACGGAGCCCTGATGCCATGCTGATCCTCGCCGCGCTCGCCATGGCGCCGACCCCTTATGATCGCGAGATCGAGGCGCTGCTCCAGCGCCGCGACGAGCGCAAGGCGGCCGAGGCGATGCAGCGGCCGGTCGAGGGGTCGGCGCAGGGAGACGACCGCGCTTCACTCGTCGGCGTCGTGCCACCAGCCATTGCCGAGCGGCTCGCGGCCTGTCTGGCCGAGGCGAACAAGACGCCTGAGGCAGGCATCGCCGCTGCACAAGGCTGGGCGCGCGACGATGGCGGCGCATATGCCGCGCAATGCCATGGCTATGCCTTGGGCAAGGCCGAGCGCTGGAAGGAGGCGGCAGATGCCTTCGAGAGCGGTGCGGCGATCGCCGGGCTGGACGCGGTAACGCGCGCGCGGCTCTGGTCGCAGGCCGGCAACGCCGCGCTGATCGGCGGCGATGCCCCGCGCGCCGTGCGGGCGCTCGACCATGCACTGGAAACAGCGTTGCCGGCGACGCTGGCCACCGGTGAAATTCATCTCGACCGGGCGCGGGCACGCGTCGCCGCCGGGGATCAGCCGGGTGCGCGCGCCGATCTCGATCTGGCGGTGCAGCTTGCCGGTGCCGACCCGCTCGCCTGGCTGCTCTCGGCGACGCTGGCGCGGCGGATGAACGATCTGCCGCTGGCCCGCGCGCATATCGAGGAGGCGGCCAGGCGCGCCCGCAACGATGCGGCGGTCGCACTGGAGCAGGGCATCATCTACGCGCTCGGCGGCGACCGTGACGACGCCGCCCGCGCCGCCTTCCAGCGCGCACGGGAGCTGGCCGCGCCGGAGAGCGACGTGGGCAAGCAGGCGGCGGATTATCTGGCGCAGCTTGGCGGTGCGGTGTTGCCGGTGGAGTCCGGGCGCGAGGTTGGGCGCTAGCGCCACTTGTTCGAAATGGGATCACCCCTCGCCTTTAGGGGAGGGGGCGGGGGCTGACAGCCTTGCGTCAAGTTCAAAGGCCCAACCCCAACCCCTCCCCTAAAGAGGAGGGGCTTTGGTGCCTCAATCAAGATCGAAGAGACTCATGCGCCACCGATGTGCTCCTGCGCAGGCAAGAGCACATGGCCCAGCCGCTGTCCTTTGCCGCCCTGGGTTCCTGCCCTCGCAGGAACACGGTGCTCCTTCAGGGCTGGGGCAATCTCTGTGGTGTCGGAATTCCGTCCACGCGGCAGTGGGGGATACCCGGCCCCTTTCGCGCTCCCGCCTCATTCCAGATAGAAATCCACCGTCGTCACCACGCGCACCTTTTTGAACGGCGTGTCGGCCGCACCGTAGCCGCCGGATTGCTCGCCATCGCGCGCGTCGATGGAGAAATAGCCCTGTGTCGCGCTCTTGATGCCGCCCACGCCGGTGCCGCTGTCCTTGGCGAACTGCTCGGCGGCGTTGCGCGCATCCTTGGTGGCCTGCGCGACCATCTCCGGCTTGATGGCGTTGAGCCTGGTGAAGCTGTAGGTCATCGCCGAGCCTTCCTGCAACGTTACGCCGCGCCGCACGAGGTCGAACTGCTGGGCCACCGCTTTTTGCGCGCGCTCGATGTCGTTGGTGCGCAACTGCATCCGCTGGGTGATGGTGATGTTGGGGATGCCGTTGCTCATGAACTGGTTGACGCCCGCGCCGGTGGCGGTGAGCGCGTTGTCCGGGAAGCCGAGGCTCTTGAAATAGCCCTTGAGCGCCTCGGTATTCTGCTCGATTTCGGCGCGGACGGCCGGCAGCGCGTTGCCGGTGGCCGAGTAAGCGATGGTCCAGGTGGCGAGGTCCGCCGTCACGTCGCGCTCGGCAAGGCCGCGCACCGTCACCGAGCGCTCGGCGGCATGGGCGCGCCGCAGCCCGTCGCCAAGCAGATAGCCGCCGACCACCAGACCGCCGGCCAGCACCACGGCGCCGGCAAGCGCAACCTTGTTCATGTCCTGCATCCAGCCCATGAAATTGATTCCTCTCTTTCGTCCGCCTGTGGGAGAGCTTATCTCAACGGCCAGAAGTTGCCATCCATGAGATGAACCGTTGCTGACGAGCGACGAACGGAGGAAAGCCGCATGCCCAAATATCTCCACACCATGATCCGCGTGACCGATCTCGACAAAACGGTGCGGTTCTTCGAGCTGCTCGGCCTCAAGGAAGTGCGCCGGATGGATCATGAGCAGGGGCGCTTCACCCTGCTGTTCCTCGCCTGCCCCGGCAACGAGGATGCGCAGGTGGAGCTGACCTACAACTGGCCGCCCGAGGACGGCACGGGTGAGGTCTATACCGGCGGGCGCAATTTCGGCCACCTCGCCTATCAGGTGGAGAATATCTACGAGACCTGCCAGCGGCTGATGGATGCGGGCGTGACGATCAACCGCCCGCCGCGCGACGGGCACATGGCGTTCATCCGCACGCCGGACAATATCTCGATCGAGCTGTTGCAGGACGGCAAGCTGGAGCCGGCCGAGCCGTGGGCGTCCATGCCCAATGTCGGCGAATGGTAAGGGTGGTTTAAGACCGGGAGAAGCGTGATGGCGTCGTCGCTGGAGATCGTGCGGGTGCCGGTGCTGGCGGACAATTATGTCTGGCTGGTCCACGATGCGGCGAGCGGGGAGACGCTCGCCGTCGATCCCTCCGTGGCCGAGCCGGTGCTGGCGGCGGTAGCGGACCGTGGCTGGCGGATCGGGCAGATCTGGAACACCCACTGGCATGGCGATCATATCGGTGGCAACGCCGGCATCGTCGCCGCCACCGGCGCGCGGGTGACGGCACCGCGCGCGGAGTTGGGCAAGATCCCCAACGTGGATGCGCCGGTGGGTGAAGGCGACCGCGTGCGTCTTGGGGCGCACGAGGCGGTAGTGCTGGCGGTACCGGCGCACACGGCCGGGCACATCGCCTATCATTTCGCGGATGAGGACGTGATCTTCGTGGGCGATACCATGTTCGCCATGGGCTGCGGCCGGCTGTTCGAGGGGACGGCGGCGCAGATGTTCGAGAATATGCGCCGCTTCGCCGCGCTGCCGGACGAGACGCGCGTCTATTGCGCACACGAATATACGCTCTCCAATGGCCGCTATGCCCTGCGGGCCGAGCCGGACAATGACGCGGTGAAGGCGCGTCTCGCCGAGGTGGAGGCCATGCGGACGCGGGGCGAGGCGACCGTGCCGACCACCATCGCGCTCGAACGGGCGACAAACCCCTTCATGCGCGCGGGCAGCGTCACCGAACTGGCCCGCCGCCGCGCGGAAAAGGATGCGGCGTGAGCGCGCAGGCGGCGCGCGAGGCGCTCGGGGCGCTCCTCGCCGCCCAACCGGGGGCTCATATCGACCATTATGTGCCGCCGCGCGCGGCGGCGCCGCTCTCCGCGCTATACAAGGTCATGGGCAAGCTGTTCGCCATTATGTCGCTGCGGGGGGACGCCTATGTCATCCTCAAATGCGATCTTTTCGAAGCGGATCTGTTGCGCGAGCGTTACGAGGGCGTCGGCCACCGGTCGCATCTCGACAAGCGCTTCTGGATCAGCGTGGATCTGACAGCCGATGTGCCGGCGGGGGAGATCGCGCGGCTGGCCGAGCGGAGCTATGCCCTCGTTCGCGCTGGTCTGACCCGCAAGCAGCAGGCCGCATTGGCTGCCCTGGCGGACTCCTAGCATCAAGGTCGGGGCGACCTGCCTCCGTCTAAAGTAGTGCGCAGTCGTTCAAACACTGGTAATCTCGGCGCCATGAAGTGGTGGGGCGAGAGGAGTGAAGCCATGAAGACCATGTTTCTCGCTTTGATGCTGCTACCCCTTGCTGCCTGCACGCAGTCGACCACGGCGAACGAACCGCGCCTCAGCGAGCGCGAGGCGCGCGATCTGGCGCGGGCGCTGGAGGGCAAGGTCCCCGGCGAACCGGTGAGTTGCATCACCGCGATGCGTAGCAGCGACCTGCGTTCGCTGGGCGACAACACGTTGATCTACCGGGTCAACAAGGACCTCGTCTATCGCAACACGCTGAGCGGCGCGTGCCATGGCCTGGCCATGGGCGACACGCTGGTGCTGCGGCGGACGACCAGCCAATATTGCCGGGGCGATATCGCCACGGTGGTCAATCTGCCGAGCGGATCGCAGACGGGAAGCTGCGCGCTGGGCGATTTCGTGCCCTATCGCACGCCGGGCAAGTAAGCGTAACGCGGCAAGGGACAGGCCCACTCTGATAGAAGCCTTGTTCTCCTGCGAAAGCAGGAGTCCAGCCGCAGTGTCGTGTCGTCCCGGGCCCCTGTCATGGCAGGCGTGACGCGCGCCCTATTCCTCCGCCCGCGCGCCGTAGAGCGCGTCCAGCCGCTCCTGATAATGTGCACGGATGACGTGGCGGCGGATCGACTGCTTGGGCGTCAGCATTTCGTTGTCGATGGTGAAGGGCTCATCTGCCAGCGCGAAGCGGCGGACCTTCTCGATCACGGACAGGTCGGCATTGACCCGGTCCACAGCCGCGCGGATCGCGGCATGGAAGGCCGGGTCGTCGCGCAGCGCGGCGAGGTCGGCCGGCTTGCCATGCGCCTCGGCCCATTCCTTCATCCATTCGGGGTCGGGCACGATCAGGCCGACGATATTGGGCCGCCGGTCGCCATAGACCATCACCTGGCCGATCTCCGGCTGGAGCGTCAGCATATTCTCCAGCTTGGCCGGCGCGACATTGTCGCCCTTGTCGTTGACGATCAGATCCTTCTTGCGGTCGGTGATGCGTAGCCGCCCCGCTTCGTCGAACTCGCCGATATCGCCGGTATGCAACCAGCCGTCCTTGATGGTGCGCGCGGTCTCGGCGGGGTTGTTCCAATAGCCCTTCATCACCAGCTCGCCGCGCACGAGAATCTCGCCATCCTCGGCGATCTTCACCTCTACGCCCCGGAGCGGCGGGCCGACCGTATCCATGCGCAACCCGCTCGACGGGCGATTGCAGCTAATGACCGGTCCGGCTTCGGTCTGGCCGTAGCCTTGCAACAGGGTGAGGCCGAGCGACTGGAAGAAGGTGCCGACATCCGGGTTGAGCGGCGCACCGCCGGAGACCAGCGCCTTCATCCGCCCACCGAAGCGTTTGCGGATCTTCGGGATGAACACCCGCTCCAGCAGCTTCTGCACGGGCCAGTCCCACGGGGCGAGGCTGCCGCGCTCGGCGCGTTTGGCGGAAAGGCGCAGCGTCTGCTCCAACATCAAGCGGGGCAGACGCCCCTGTTTCTCGATGGCCTTGGAAACACGCGCGCGCAGCAGTTCGAACAGGCGTGGTACCACCACCATGATGGTCGGGCGTACCTCGGCGATGTTGGCGGCGAGCTTCTCCAGGCTCTCGGCATAATAGATCTGCCCGCCCAGCCCGATCGGCAGGAACTGGCCGCCCGAATGCTCATAGGCATGGCTGATCGGCAGGAAGGAGAGGAAGATCTCGTCTCCCCAACCGAAATCATTGGCGATGATGTCCACGCAGCCCTCGACATTGCACAGGATCGAGCCGTGGTGGAGGATGACGCCGCGCGGTGCGCCGCCGGTGCCGCTGGTGTAGATGAGGCAGGCGGTATCGTCGCGCGTGGCGGTGAGCGCGTCCGCGCACGCCTGTGCATCGCCGGGGTGGGTGGCGATCAGCGCGTCCCAGTCGTGCACCGGCACCGAGGCGCTCTGCATCGCCTTTTGCGGCTCCATTGCCACCGCGAACTCCATGTGGGAGTGCAGCACCGCCGGCATCAGCGCCTTGGCGATCTTGCTGGTTGAGAAGATCACCGCCCGCGCGCCGCTATTGGCGATGATATGCTCATGATCGCGCGTGGTGTTGGTGGTGTAAGTCGGCACGGTGACGGCGCCCGCGGCCATGATGGCGAGATCGGCGATGCAGAATTCCGGCCGGTTCTCGCTCACCAGCATCACCCGGTCGCCCGGCTGGATGCCCTGCGCCTTGAGCGCTTGCGCCAGCGAGGCGACCAGCCGTGCCGTTTCCGCCCAGCTTGTCGAGCGCCATGCGCCGTCATGCCTGGCCCAGAGGAAGGGGCGGTCGCCACGCTCGGCCGCGCGGATGAAGAACAGGGCCGTCAGGCTCGGGATCGTCTCGACTGCGCGCACCATCTTCTCCACGACACGAGGATACGCCGTTCTGCGCGGCGCCCAGTCGTCCCATATAGAACGCCGCCCGCGGGAGAGCCATCCCCGCCCCTCTTGCGTTGCGGGCGGGGAGGTTCCACTGTGCGGCGTGCTGCGCTGCGGCATCGTTCTGTATTGTCATGAAGGTTCCTGCCGCATGATCCTGCTCCGCTCGCTCGCCGGCCTGTTGCTTGCTCTTGCGCTGGGCGCCTGCGCGGTCGGCACGGCGACAGCCCCATCGCCCGAGCGCGCGCAGGCGACGCGGCCGATGGCGGAACAGCGCTATTTCGTCGCGGCCGCCAATCCGCTGGCGGTGGACGCGGGTCTGGCCGTGCTGCGGCGCGGCGGCAGTGCGGTGGACGCGGCAGTGGCGGTGCAGGCGATGCTTTCGCTGGTCGAGCCGCAAAGCTCCGGCATGGGCGGCGGCGCGTTCATGACCTTCTTCGATGGCAAGACTGGCAAGGTCGTCGTCTATGACGGCCGCGAGACCGCCCCGGCCGGCGCGACGCCAGAGCTGTTCCTCGACGCGGAGGGCAAGCCGTTGCCCTTCGGCCAGGCGGTGCTGAGCGGCCGTGCGACCGGCGTTCCCGGCGCGGTCAAGATGCTCGCCATGGCGCAGCGCGAGCATGGCGCGCTCGCCTGGAACAGCCTGTTCGGTGATGCCGAACGGACGGCGCGGGAGGGCTTCGTCATCTCGCCGCGCCTCGGCCGCTTCCTCGGTGGAGGCTTCCCGCAATTGAGCGCGCCGGACGTGCGTGCCTATTTTGCCGGGCTGGACGGGGGGCTCAAAAAAGCCGGCGACCGGCTGGTCAACCCTGCCTATGCCGCCTTCCTCCAGCGCCTCGCCGCGCAGGGACCGGATGCGCTCTACGCTGGCGAGACCGCGCAGCGCATCGTCGAGAAAACCCATGCCGGGCCGCTCGGCGGCAGCATGACGCTGGCCGATCTGGCTGCCTATCAGCCCCTCAAGCGCGAAGCGCTGTGCGACCCCTACCGCGTCTATCTGGTCTGCGTGCCGCCGCCGCCCTCCAGCGGCGTAGGCTTCCTCCAGCTCCTGATGTTGCTGGAGCATACCGACATCGCGGCGCGTGGGCCGGACGATCCGCAGGCCTGGTTCCTGTTCGCGCAGGCGAGCCGCCTCATGTATGCCGACCGGGACCGCTATGTCGGCGACCCCGCCTTCGTGACCGTGCCGATCGCCGGCCTGCTCGACCCCGCTTACGTCGCCGAACGCGCGAAGCTCATCGGCACCACTGCCGGGCCGCCGCCCGTTGCCGGCACGCCGCCGGGCGCGGCACTGGCGGCCGCCGATACCACGCTGGAGCCGGGCGGCACCTCGCATTTCATCGTCGGCGACGCGCAGGGCAATGTTGTCTCGATGACCACCACCGTCGAATCCATCTTCGGCACCGGGCGGATGGTCGATGGGTTCTTCCTCAACAACCAACTCACCGATTTCGCCTTCCTGCCGCGTGATGCGCAGGGCCGGCCGGCCGCCAACGCGGTGGCGCCGGGCAAGCGGCCGCGCTCCTCGATGATCCCGCTCATCATGGTCGACCGCGAGGGGCATTTCGCCGGTGCGCTTGGTTCGGCGGGCGGCAACGCCATTCTCGCTTATGTCGGGCGGGCGCTGGTTGGCGCGGTCGACTGGCATCTGCCGATGCAGCAGGCGCTGGCGCTGCCCAATCTCGTCGCGCGCGGCGGCAGCTTCGGCGGCGAGGTCGATCGTTTCTCGCCCGCCGTGCTGGAGGGTCTTACGGCGCGCGGCATCGTGCTGCGGCCGGGACAGGGCGAGGATTCGGGCGTGCAGGGCGTGATGATCCGCGATGGCCGGTTCGACGGCGGCTACGATCCCCGCCGTGAGGGACGGGCGATTGCGGAGACTGTCGGGCGCTGATTTAGAGCGCTGGTGGCGTTGCATATAGGATCGGGGGTGATGCGGGCATCGAGCACCGGCCTGTGGGGCGGGGACGTTTCGGACGGACGCTCCGGGGCTAGCGTCATCGTTGTTTGATCTATGCTATGGACCGTGCCCGCGGCCCGAGCATAAAATTCTCTCCTTCCCCTTGTGTTGCACATTGGCAACACTACCTTTCTGGCTGGCGAAGGGAGACTCTATGAACCTCGAAAAATTCACTGATCGCGCCAAAGGCTTCCTCCAGAGCGCGCAGACCGTGGCGATCCGCATGAACCACCAGCGGATCAGCCCCGAACATCTCCTGAAGGCGCTGCTTGAGGACGAGCAGGGCATGGCCAGCGGCCTCATCAAGGCAGCGGGCGGCGACCCCGCCAAGGCGCTGCGCGAGACGGATGCCGCGCTGGCCAAGGTGCCGGCCGTGTCCGGCAGCGGCGCGCAGCAGGCGCCCGGGCTCGACAATGACGCCGTGCGCGTGCTCGATTCCGCCGAGCAGGTCGCGCAGAAGGCGGGGGACTCTTACGTGACCGTCGAGCGGCTGCTGCTCGCCCTCACCCTCGCGACCACCACGGCCGCCGGCAAGGCGCTCGCGGCCGCCGGCGTGAAAGCGGAGGCGCTCAACGCCGCGATCAACCAGCTTCGCGGCGGCCGCACGGCGGACACCGCCTCGGCCGAGGACCGCTACGACGCGCTCAAGAAGTTCGCCCGCGACCTCACCGAAGCGGCGCGTGAGGGCAAGCTCGATCCGGTGATCGGGCGTGACGAGGAGATCCGCCGCACCATCCAGATCCTCGCCCGCCGCACCAAGAACAATCCGGTACTGATCGGCGAGCCGGGTGTCGGCAAGACCGCCATCGCCGAGGGGCTGGCGCTGCGCATCACTAATGGCGACGTGCCCGATACGCTCAAGGACCGCACGCTGATGGCGCTCGACATGGGCAGCCTGATTGCCGGTGCCAAATATCGCGGCGAGTTCGAGGAGCGGCTGAAGGGCGTACTCGACGAGGTGAAGGCTGGCGAGGGCCAGATCATCCTGTTCATCGACGAGATGCACACGCTCATCGGCGCGGGCAAATCGGAAGGCGCGATGGACGCCTCCAACCTGCTCAAGCCCGCCCTTGCGCGCGGCGAACTGCACTGCATCGGTGCGACCACGCTCGACGAATATCGCAAGCATGTCGAGAAGGACCCCGCGCTCCAGCGGCGGTTCCAGCCGGTCTTCGTGGGCGAACCGACGGTGGAGGACACCATCTCCATCCTGCGCGGCCTCAAGGAGAAATATGAGCTGCACCATGGCGTACGGATCACCGACAGCGCGCTGGTTTCCGCCGCGACGCTCTCCAACCGCTACATCACCGACCGTTTCCTGCCGGACAAGGCGATCGACCTCATGGACGAGGCCGCCAGCCGCCTGCGCATGGAGGTGGAGAGCAAGCCCGAGGAGATTGAAAATCTCGACCGGCGGATCATCCAGCTCAAGATCGAGCGGGAGGCGCTGAAGAAGGAGACCGACCAGGCGAGCAAGGACCGGCTCGATGCGCTGGAGGAGGACCTCGCCAATCTGGAGCAGCAGTCGGCCGAGCTGACCACCCGCTGGCAGGCGGAGAAGGAGAAAATCGCCGGCGAGGCTAGGCTCAAGGAGCAACTGGACGCCGCGCGCATCGAGCTGGATCAGGCGCAGCGCGCCGGCAATCTCGGCCGCGCGGGCGAACTCTCCTACGGCGTCATCCCGCAGCTCGAAAAGCAGCTTGAGGAGGCGCAGTCCGCCGCCAAGGGCGCGATGCTGCGCGAGGAAGTGACCAGCGAGGATATCGCCAGCGTCGTCTCGCGCTGGACCGGCATCCCCGTCGACAAGATGATGGAGGGCGAGCGCGAGAAGCTGCTCGCCATGGAAGCGGAGTTGGGCAAGCGCGTCATCGGTCAGGCCGATGCGGTGAAGGCCGTCTCCACCGCCGTGCGCCGCTCACGCGCGGGCTTGCAGGACCCGAACCGGCCGCTGGGCAGCTTCCTGTTCCTCGGCCCCACCGGCGTCGGCAAGACCGAGCTGACCAAGGCGCTCGCCGGCTTCCTGTTCGATGACGACAACGCGATGGTGCGCATCGACATGAGCGAGTTCATGGAGAAGCACAGCGTTGCCCGGCTGATCGGCGCGCCTCCCGGCTATGTCGGCTATGAGGAAGGCGGCGTGCTCACCGAGGCGGTGCGGCGCCGGCCCTATCAGGTCGTGCTGTTCGACGAGGTGGAGAAGGCGCATGGCGACGTATTCAACGTGCTCCTCCAGGTGCTCGACGATGGGCGGCTGACCGATGGGCAGGGTCGCACGGTCGACTTCACCAACACGATCATCGTGCTGACCAGCAACCTCGGCAGCCAGTATATTGCCGGTCTGGCCGACAACGAACCGGTCGAGAAGGTCGAGGATCAGGTGATGGAGGTCGTCCGCGCGCATTTCCGGCCCGAGTTCCTCAACCGGCTGGACGAGATCATCCTGTTCCACCGGCTGGGCGCGGACCATATGGCGCCGATCGTCGACATCCAGGTCGCTCGGGTGGGCAAGCTGCTCAAGGATCGCAAGGTGACGCTCGACCTCACCGACGCCGCCCGCGCCTGGCTGGGCCGGGTGGGCTATGATCCGGTCTACGGCGCGCGGCCATTGAAGCGCGCGGTGCAGAAATATCTGCAAGACCCGCTCGCCGACCTCATCCTGCGTGGCGAGGTGCCCGATGGCGCAACGGTGCGGATCGACGAAGGCGACGGCGGGCTGACGCTGAAGATGGGGTGATCCCCTCTCGGTCCTTCATGGCATGATAAGAAAAAGGGCGCCCCATTGAGGCGCCCTTTCTCATTGTTCGGCAAAGTGCGGTTGGATCAGAACCGGATCCGGGCACCCGCATAATAGCGACGACCGATCGGATCATAGGTACCCGCGTCGGTTTCCGTGCCCGTGAAGTTGAACGGCAGGCCGGTGATGAACCGGGGAGCCGAGGTGTCGAGCAGGTTGTTGGCACCGACAAAGAACTCATAATGATCGCCCGGCGTGAACCGAACCTGCGCATCAAGATAGAAGCGCGAGTTCTGACGATAGTTCTTCGAGTGGATGTCCGGATCACCAAGCGCACCGGTGATGAACTGGTCATCCAGATAGGCGCCGCCGATGTAGGTGCCAACCAGCGTGAAGCCCATGCGGTCGTTATTCCAGGCGAGGGTGCCGGTGGCGCGGTCCTTGGAAGCACCGCTTTCACCAGCAAACCGGTCGATATCCGCACCCGGCAGCGGGATCACATAGCCCTTGAAGACATGGGTGTAGGACAGGTTGAAGCTCGCAACGCCATTTACGACATTCTGATTGTAACCCAAGGTCACATCGAGACCGGTCGTCCTGAGGCCGCCGCTATTGAACAGCGTAGTATCAATGAACTCCAGCGAGCCCGCGCTGTTGGCACCAGCCGCAGCCTGGCGGCGGGTGATGAAGCTGCAGTAGTCCTCATTAGCCTGATTATAGCACTGGTCGAGGATGAACGAACGCGGCGTCGAAACAATCGCATCCTTGATCTTGATATCGAAGTAATCGACCGTGAGTTGCAGGCCACGAAGGGCGTTGATTGAACGCGGATTGATGGCAACGCCAACCGTCCACGACTTGCTCTGCTCTTCGTTCAGATTGGGGTTGGTATTGTTGAACCCGCTGATGCCCTGAATATCAGCCTGATTGACGGTGAACTTGCCATTGGCGGCAATATTCGCCCGGACACCGGCGTCGGCAAGGCACTGGGTTGCCAGCGTACCGGTGCTCGTTAATTGGATATCCTTACAGGGATCGGCGAGATCGGTCGGATAGTCCTGACCGGCGCCACCGAACAGCTCTCCGATGTTCGGAGCGCGCGTCGACTGCGAGTAGGTAGCCCGGAAGCGGATATCGCGAACCGGTGCCCAGATGCCCGACACATTGTAGCTGTAGACCGTGCCAACGGTGGAATAATCCGAGACGCGGCCGGCGGCGGAGAGTTCGAGCGTATTGAAGAACGGCGCATCTGCGATCAGCGGCAGGCGGATTTCGCCATAGGCTTCCTTCACATCGAACTGGCCATAGGTGTTGGCCAGCTTGTTGCCGCCGTTCAGGCCTGCGTTGGTGAGTGCGTCGAAGACCTGCTCGGACTTCTCCTTGCGATATTCCACACCGAAGGCGAGGCCAATGTCACCAGCCGCAAGGCCTGGCAGACTGCCGACGAGGCCGGCGCCCGCAACGTTCTGCGAGGTCAGGCTGGTCAGCGAGCTAGGTGCGATGATGTAGTTGATCGCATCCTGGCTGAGCGCGTTGAAGCCAAAGATATTGGCTGGCGCGCAGCCTTGCGCCCGTGCCGTCGCATCGGCGCAGACCGCATCGGTGGTGTCGCCATTGCCGTTCACGTCGTAGACGTCCTGCACGACATTGAGCGCGTTGGCGAAGTTCAGGACGTTGACCTGACCACCGCTCTGCTGGGATTCACGGGTCTGGCCATAATTATAATAGGCCTCATAGCTCCAACGGTCGCTCAGATTGCCATTCAGGCCGGCGACGATGCGGAACGTATCGCGATCGACCGAACTGCCGCGATTGCCGAACTCCGACAGGCGCTTGGTGAAGCCGATATCGCGGAAGCCATCACCCGTGTCGGGTATGTCATCGCCATTCGTGTCGTAGACAGGAGTGTCGATCGCAGCATTGTAAATAGCGAGCGGTACGAGAGGGTTACGGGTCAAGGTTCGGGCGCCCGTCACCGGATCTATGGCATAACCCTCAATGGCAAAGAGGCCACCCGATGCCGGGAAAATACCATTCGGACCGGCCGAATCCATCGGGAACGGCTCCAGTTCGGTCCGAACCTTGGTCGAGGCATAGTTGCCTTCGACGAACAGGTTGATCGAGTCGGAAACCTCATAATTGGCGCTCAGCGCCAGCAGGTAGCGTTCCGTCGGCACGGCAATCGTGCGATAGGCCGAGCGGTTGAAGCCGTTGGGGCCGACACCTGTGCCGATATCTGGAACGGCTGGAGAAGCTTCATTGACGTTTGGCGTATCCGGATCGTCCGGAATTGCGGGTCTGGCGCTCACGCAGCCAGCGCCGTTCGAACTGAAGCAGGGCTGCAACTGGCCACTCGGGCTATAGGTAAACGTGTACCGAGAGCCAATTGGCCTGCCATCACCGTCAAAGCGCTGACCCGCAGTGAAGCTGCCCTGCGGGGCGAAACCGGAATAGAACGGCCTCGTCGCTTCAAAGATCTGATCGACGTCGCATGTTGTGTAAATGCAGCTGATCTGGTCGATGTCGGCGCCCAGATTTGAGCGGTTGCGGGAGAAGACAGCGCCCTGCTTGGTATAGCCGGCGTAGACGAGAATATTGCCCTTGTTGTCGTCGAAGTTGCCGCCGACGAGCATGCCGAGTTCCTGCTCCAGATTGTCGCCGCGTTCGGAGATGCCGATCTTGCCGCTCAGTTCGACGCCCTGATAATTCTTCTTGGTCACGATGTTGACCACGCCCGCGACGGCATCCGAGCCGTAGACGGCCGACGAACCGCCGGTCTGCACGTCGATGCGGTCGATGAACTGGGTCGGAATGGTGTTGAGGTCAACCGTGCTGCTGCCGGGAATACCCGCAACGAAACGACGGCCATTGACGAGCACGAGCGTGCGGTCCGAGCCGAGGTTGCGCAGATCGACAGTGGCCACACCGGCGCTCGACGTCGAGAAGTTCGAGTTGTTGCGGCTGATCGCGGGCGTGCCGAACACCGGGTTGCGCACCAGCGCGTCCTGCACGTTCACGATGCCGCTGCCACGGATGACATCGGCCGAAACGACCTGAACCGGGTTCGGTGCATCCACCATCTGGGTCGCGATGCGCGAGCCCGTGACGATGATGGCTTCGCCTGCGTCCGCGTCATCGGCGCTCTGCGCTTCTTGCGCATTAGCGGCCGTTGACAGCAGGGCCAGGCCCAGCACGGCCGGCGCTGCGGCGATCTTCAACAATGTCTGCGATGAGATTTTTTTCACGATCCAGTCCCTTGCTCTGGAATGAATACGAGCATCGAAAAATCCGAAGCTCGGCGGCAAGGGTTAGGGCGTGGCCATTGATCCCCTGCTCGTCCTACGCGTCAAAATCGCGCAGCTCCATGTGATCTGTAAAGCTTAACGACATCATAAGCACAGTCTTTCGGACCGAATGTATCATTTCCGCAACATATGGCGAGGGTGCAACGCCAGCCCGATTTCTGCGCTGCAATAGAATATTGCTCGCCAAGTGGAAATTACGTCAGTTCCTTCCGGAAAACGGAGCTACACCGCAGGAATTGAACGAAAAAGGATAGTTAACGTATCCGGGGTGCCTCCCGCTGAGAATCATCCGATCTGGTCATGGATTGTCCCTCTTTGCGCTTCGGTACAGGCTGATCTATCGTAATCGCGTCAGGAGATGTGTGTCTGCAAGACACAGGAGGGCGCATGAAGACCGGCTATAAATTCTCTCTCATGATAGGCAGTCTGGCGGTGCTGGCGCCGGTTGCCGCTACGGCATCCACGCCTCCCGAGCGCAACGCCGTGATCCGGCCTCTGCTCGATTGCCGCAAGATCGCGGACGCGCCGGCCCGACTCGCCTGCTTCGACCGGGAAAGCGCGTCGCTCGACGCCGCCGACGAGAAAAATGAAATCACCGTTCTGGATAAGGATGCCGTGCGCAAGACCCGCCGGTCGCTGTTCGGCTTCTCATTACCGCGCCTGCCCTTTTTCGACGGCAAGGACGATGATGGGCAGGAGGAGGCGGACCTGCAGGCGATCGAGGCGACAATCGCGTCCGTGCGCAGCCTCGGTTATGGTAAATGGCAGCTTGAGCTGGACGATGGTGCGCGCTGGTCCACCACGGAGGCCATCGTCGGCCGAGCGCCCGAGGCGGGCAAGACGATCGAGATCAAACGGGGCGCAATCGGCAGCTATTTCGGCAAGATCGAAGGACGCAGGGCGGTGCGGATGCAGCGCGTCAATTGAAGCATATCGGAGCCGGACGGTGATGGATGCGGGGCGCCGTGCGAGCAGGAGGCACGGCCAGTGGCAAGCCGGTGCCGCTATCCCCGCGCAGCGATCCGCGCGATGGTGACAAGCTCGTGGGCGATGACGGTCTCGCCGACTGCATAAGAGAGCCTGCTGGTGCGCTCGGCTTCGGCCAGCCGGTGAATGGCGCGGGCGAGATTGGGGCCGGCCCAGCGGGCACCCAGATCCTCCTCGCCGCGCCCGCCGCCGAAGCGCTGGCCCTGACCGGCCTGGGCCTGCGCGAGCGCGACGGCGCGTTGCAGCGTGATGCGCAGCAGCCCGGCCAGTGACCCACCAGTGCGGCGCAGCCAGGCGATCTCGCGCTCGGCACCGGCGACATTGCCGGAGAGGATGATCGCGGCCGCCTTGAACAGTTGCTGCTCGCCGCCCTCGGCGCCCAGCGCGTCGAGCGCCTCGGGCGTCGCGGCCCTGGGTGCTTCCGGAGACGCGTCCAGATAGAGCGCCAGCTTGTCGATTTCGCTCGCCAGCAGGCCGCGCTCGCCGCCGGTCAGGGCGATCAGCCGGCGGGCGAGGTCGCCGGGCAGCTCCAGTCCGGCGTCGCGCGCCAGCGTCACCGCCAGCGCATCGGCGTTGCGGCCCTCCGGCGCATAGCTGACGATGGCGATGGCTGCTTTATCGCCGTCCACGCGGGTCAGCAGCTTGCTGGTCTTGCGCAGGTTGCCCGCGATCAGCACGACCGGATTGCCCGCGGCCGGCGCCTCCAGCAGCGCCTCGACGGCGGGAAGCACTTCCTCACCGGCCGGCTGCACGCGGATCCAGCGCTTGTCGCCGAACATGGAGATGGCGGCGGCTTCATCGGTGAGGCGAGCGGGGTCGCTGCGCAGGGTTGGCCCATCGAGGTCGATCCGCTCGGCGCCTTCGCCCATCGCCTTGCCCAAACGGGCGGCCAGCGCCTCGCTGCCGGCTTCGTCCGGACCGTAGAGCAGATAGAGGCGGACGGTGTCGGCTGGCGTGTCCAGCGCCTTGAGCGCGGCGGCGTTGTCGGCGCGCAGGCTCATCGGGCCGGCGGTCCGCCGCGCGGCGTCATCGCTGCGCTCCCAGCGCCACCCGTGCCAGCACCCGGTCGGCAACGATCTCGGTCAGCCGCTCCAGCGCGCTATCCTCGGCGGCAACCGTGGCATATTCGCTGCTGGCGACGTCGATGCCCGCATCCCAGCCGGTCGTCTCGTCGAGCAGGGTGGTGCCGTCGGCCGTGTCGACGAGCTGATAGCGCGCGCGCAACGTCCGCCGCGCGCGCGTCACCGTATCGTCGGCACGCACGCCGAGGCCCTCGATGCGATCATCGAGCTGCACCTTGAGCGTGTAGCGCGGTTCGCCCTGACCCATGGCGGCAAGGCGGTCCTCCAGCGCGTTGCGCATCAGCCAGCCCTCCTTGCCGGCGATCGGCTCGATGCGTACGCCGGCCAGCGCCTGCGCGGCCGCGCCGCTGCGCCCGCCCGAATAGAGCGGTTGCAGCCCGCAGCCGGCGAGGGTGGCGAGCAGCGCGAGGGAGAGCGCAGCCCGGCGCATCAGATCACCAGGTTGACGAGGCGGTCGGGCACCACGATCACCTTTTTGGGCGCCGCGCCGTTCAGCGCGCGCTGAACGTTGGGCGCGGCCAGCGCAAGGCTCTCCAGCGCTGCCTTGTCGGTGCCCTTGGCGACCGTGAGCGTGTCGCGCAGCTTGCCTTGCACCTGCACGGCGATGGTCACTTCGTCGTCGACGAGCAATGCCGGATCGACCGGCGGCCATGCGGCATCGGAGACAAGGCCGCTCTCGCCCATCTCGGCCCAGGCTTCCTCGGCCAGATGCGGCGTCATCGGCGCGACCAGCAGGGCGAGCGCGCGGATCGCAGCGGCGCGGCTGGCGGAAGGCTGGGCCTTCTCCACCGCGTTGGTCAGCTCGTAGATCTTGGCCACGGCCTTGTTGAAAGCCAGCGCCTCGATGTCCTTCGCCACGCCGTCGATCGTCTGGTGCAGCTTGCGGTCCAGCGCCGTGTCCTGCGCCCCATCGCCGCGCTCGCCGGCCTGCCCGAACAGTCGCCACAAGCGGTTGACGAAGCGCCACGCGCCTTCGATGCCGGCTTCCGTCCACGGCAGGTCGCGCTCGGGCGGGCTGTCCGAGAGCATGAACCAGCGCACCGCGTCGGCGCCGTAGCGCTCGATGATGTCATCCGGGTCCACGACATTCTTCTTGGACTTGGACATCTTGACCACACGACCGACCGTCACCGGCTCGCCGGATGCGACGATGCTGGCCTTGCCGCCCTGCACCTGCACCTCCTCGGGCGCGAGCCAGCGGCCGTCCGGCGCCTGATAGGTCTCGTGCGTCACCATGCCCTGCGTGAACAGGCCGGTGAACGGCTCGGCCACGCCGATCAGGCCGATATGCTGGAGCGCGCGCGTCCAGAAGCGGGCGTAGAGCAGGTGGAGGATGGCGTGCTCGATGCCGCCGATATACTGCCCCACCGGCAGCCAGCTTTCCGCCTCGGCGCGGTCGAACGGCTTGTCGCCCGGCTGGCTGGCGAAGCGGATGAAATACCAACTCGAATCGACGAACGTGTCGAGTGTGTCGGTTTCGCGCAGCGCTGCCTTGCCGCATTTCGGGCAATCGACATGCTTCCACGTCGGGTGCCGGTCGAGCGGATTGCCGGGTGTGTCGAAGCTGACATCCTCGGGCAGCGTGACCGGGAGTTGCTCCTTGGGCACCGGTACTACCCCGCAGGCCCCGCAGTGGATGAACGGGATCGGCGTGCCCCAGTAGCGCTGGCGCGAGACGCCCCAGTCGCGCAGCCGCCACACGGTGGTGCCCTTGCCCCAGCCGCCCTGCTCGGCGCGGCGGATGACCTCGGCCTTGGCGTCCTCCACGCTCATCCCGTCGAGGAAGCGCGAGTTCACCAGACGGCCCGGCCCGGTATAGGCCTCATCCTGGATCGGCGCGGTTTCCTCGCCCGCCGGTGCCACCACGCGCTCGACCGGCAGCATATATTTGCGCGCGAAATCGAGGTCGCGCTGGTCGTGCGCCGGGCAGCCGAACACAGCGCCGGTGCCATAGTCCATCAGCACAAAATTGGCGACGAACAGCGGCAGCTTCCACTCGGGATCGAAGGGGTGGACGACCGACAGGCCGGTGTCGAAGCCCTTCTTCTCCTGCGTTTCCATGTCGGCCGCGGCGGTGCCGCTGCGGCGGCATTCCTCGGCGAAGGCGGCGAGGTCGGCATTGTCCTGCGCCAGCGCCAGCGCGATCGGGTGATCGGCGGCGATGGCGGCGAAGCTGGCGCCGAACAGCGTGTCCGGCCGTGTCGAGAACACGTCCAGACTGTCCGCCCCATGCACTGGCGTGTCCAGCGCGAAGCGGAACTGCATGCCGACGCTCTTGCCGATCCAGTTTTCCTGCATCAGCCGCACCTTGTCCGGCCACTGGTCGAGCGTGTCGAGACCGGCGAGCAGGTCGTCGGCAAAATCGGTGATCTTCAGGAACCACTGGTTGAGCTTGCGCTTCTCGACCGGCGCGCCCGAGCGCCAGCCCTTGCCGTCGATCACCTGCTCGTTGGCGAGCACGGTCATGTCGACCGGATCCCAATTGACCGCGCTTTCCTTGCGATAGACGAGGCCGGCGGCATAGAGATCGAGGAACAGCGCCTGCTCATGACCGTAATAATCCGGCTCGCAGGTCGCCAGTTCCCGGCTCCAGTCGAGCGCGAAGCCGAGCTTCTTGAGCTGCGCCTTCATCGCGGCGATGTTGGCGCGGGTCCACGCGCCGGGGTGGACCCGCTTTTCCATCGCGGCATTTTCGGCCGGCATGCCGAAGGCGTCCCAGCCCATTGGGTGGAGCACGTCCATGCCCCGCATCCGGCGGAAGCGGGCGAGCACGTCGCCCATCGAGTAGTTGCGGACGTGGCCGATATGGATGCGCCCGGAGGGGTAGGGGAACATCTCCAGCACGTAGCTGCGCGGGGCGCCGGGACGCATCCCGGCCTTGAAAGTCTGTCGCTCGTCCCAGACGGCCTGCCAGCGGGCATCCGCCAAGGCCGGGTTGAAGCGTCTGTCGCTCACCTCTTGCCTCATCTTCACGTGTCGCCCGCGCCGGAGGCGGACGGGGTTGGTCAGCCGCCGATGGCGCGGCGGCGCAGGTCGCGGGCGCGGGTCAGGATGACCTCCTCCAGCTTCTGCGTCGTCGCCGCCTGCACCGGCGCGTCGATCCACTGGCCGTTCTCCAGCGTCTGCCGGCTAGCAGCGACGCGCAGCGCGTCCGCGCGCAGATCCTGATCGAGGATGGTGACGGTCAGCTTCATCCGCTCGTTATCGGCGCCGGGGTTCACATACCAGTCGGTCAGGATGACGCCGCCGTTCGAATCGGTCTGCAACAGCGGCATGAACGAGAGCGTCTCCAGACTGGCGCGCCAGAGATAGCTGTTCACACCGATGTTGGTGATGCGCGAGGCGGCGAGATCTGCGCGGGGGCGTTCCTTGCCGCCGCCGCAGGCGCCCAGCAGGGTTGCCGTCGCCAGCAGCAGGCCGGTCGCGAGTTTCAGTCGTCCATTGCGAACCATGTTCATTCCGTTCCCGTGATGTCCGGCCCTGTCGATGTGCCTCTATAGTCGACCGCGTCGGGGGCACAAGCGACAGATTCCGCCCTTGATCGGTGCGCGGCGGAGGCTCACGGGTCAGGGCGGGAGAGGCGTGCGGCGAGTCGCACCGGGCGGACTGTGGAGAATCGGTCACGGCTGCGGGTAATTTCGTTGCGTCCGCTGGCTATGCCGGTTTCCTCATGTTATGATTAGGCGTTTCCGGTAAAATAAGCCGGATTCGGGAGCGAGTTGCCGTGCGTATTCAGAAGGGGAAGCTGGCAGTAACGGGCGCCGTTTTGGCGACCTGTTCGCTTGCGCTTTCGCCGGCGCTGGCTGCGGTGCGCGATGCGCTCTCCGCCCAGAGTGAGGCCGCGCCCGTCTCGCTGAAGATGCTCGGCAGCATTGGTTCGTTCACCCCGGTGACGCATGACGACCGGCTGGCCAAGGCCTATGCGCAGGCCGCGAAGGAAGCGCATAGCCGCAGCTTCCGTTTCACGCCGACCAGCGGGTCGATCAGCGGCCGGTCGCTGACCATTCTGGTCCGCACACCGACCAGCCCGGATTTCGGCAAGGCCGAGCGTGTGCTGCCCAATCTCGGCATCGCTCCGGTTTCCTACAAGCTTGGCCCGACCTCGGGTCTGGCGAAATTCTCCACGGGCGCGCGGCTTGATCCGGCGGTCCCGGCACCGGTCATCGAGCATCAGGTTGCCGAGCCGGTCGCCAGTTACACGCTGCGCCCGAAGAAGGATCGCTTCTCGGCCGCGATCCAGGTCCAGAATCGTGAGTTGACCGCGACCGCGCCGACCGAAGATACGCCCGCGACGCTCGGCAGCGAGCAGAGCTACGCGGTCGATCTCTCCAGTTCCTATTCGCTGACCCGCAACCTCAACGTGCAGGCGGGCGTGCGCTACAAGGGCCCGAGCAACCGCCTCGCGCCTATCGTGACCGACCAGGCGCAAGACAGTCAGGCGATTTACGTCGGTACCACCTTCAAGTTCTGAGTGTGCTTTTCCGGCGTTGACGGAGGCGCCTCGCGGCGCGTTTCGATGTGCCCGACATGAACGGCTATCCCGCTCAGGAGACACTCCCGTCCAGCCTCCCGTGCTCCTGCGCAGGCAGGAGCCCAAGGCGGAGAAGATCCGCTCGTGCGCCCTGGGCTCCTGCCTGCGCAGGAGCACGACAAGGTTCGACCTGACGCGAACGCCCCCAGCTTGTCCGCCTTTGCGAGTTCGACCGCCTATCCCCGCCCGATCAGCCCGTCGATTGCGGCGTAGCCCGCCGCGCCCAACCGGCCGACGAGGCGTGCGTGGCGGGGGCGTACGCCGCCCAGCGCGATCGCCGGCATCGGTGCGCGGCGTGCCAGCGCGGCGAAGCGCGCGAGGCCGAGCGCCGCGCCGCCGGGGTGGGAGCGGGTCGCGAACAGCGGCGAGAGCAGGACGACAGCGGCACCCGCCCTATGTGCGGCCTTTAACTCCGCGCTATCGTGCGCCGGTGCGCTGTGCAGCCATTGCCGGCCCGCGCGACTGATGCGCGCCGATGCCGGTGTGCGACCATGATGACCATCGGCGCCCCATGCATGGGCCTGGACCGGGTCGCCGGCAAGCAGGATGAGGCAGCGCCGCCGCCACGCGATGGTCCGGAGCCTGTCGAACAGCGCGCGCCGCGCCGCATCGTCCAGCGTATAATGGCGCAGCACGATGGCCGATCCGCGCGGCAGGCGCCTGGCCGCATGCAGCAGGTCCGCCTGCGCGATCCGCTCGTCGGTCATCAGCCAGATTGCCGGCACCTGCGCCCGGTTTCGGCTGGCCCGTGCCTGCCCGCACTTTTTGTCATGGCCTTGCCGCATGGCGCCTCTTATAGCGGCGCCGATGAGCGGGGACAGCAAGCAGATGAGCGCCGCCGCACGGCTGGCGGACGTGCGCGAGCGGATCGCGCAGGCGGAGCGGGTCGCGCGCCGCCCGGCGGGGTCGGTGCAGTTGATCGCGGTCAGCAAGACACACCCGGCCGAGGCGATCATGCCGCTGATCGCTGCCGGTCAGCGCCTGTTCGGCGAGAATCGCGTGCAGGAGGCACAAGCCAAATGGCCGGCGCTCCGGGAAGCGCATGGCGGCATCGCGCTGCACCTCGTCGGCCAGCTCCAGTCCAACAAGGCCGAGGATGCGGTCGCCCTGTTCGACGCGATCCATTCGGTCGATCGCCCCTCGCTGGTGACGGCGCTGGCCAGAGCGATGGACAAGACCGGCCGCCGCCCGGATTGCTTCGTGCAGGTCAATATCGGCGAGGAGCAACAGAAGGGCGGCTGCGCGCTGGCCGATCTGCCGGCCCTGCTGGAACAGGCACGCAATGCCGGTCTCCCCGTGGTCGGGCTGATGGCGGTGCCGCCGCTCGACGTGGAGGCAGCCCCCTATTTCGCGCTGCTCGACAAGCTGGCGCGCGACCATGACCTGCCCGGCCGCTCGATGGGCATGTCCGGCGATTATGAGACGGCGATCATGCTCGGCGCCACCCATGTCCGCGTCGGCACCGCGCTGTTCGGTGGGCGCCCGGCGGCGGCGTGAAGCCGGACGCGATCATCTTCGATTTCGACGGCGTCATTGCCGATAGCGAGATCCGCTCGGCCGAGTTGCTCGGCCGCACGCTCACCGCTGCCGGCCTGCCGACCAGTCAGGAGGAGGCGCTGGAGCGCTACACCGGCTATGGCCGGGTGGAGACGCTGGCCGCTATCGCCACCCTCTGGGGCGCGCGCGTTCCCGCGGACATGGCCGAGCGCCTCGCCGCCGAGACCACGCGTGCCTTCACCCGGCCGGTGCCGCCCATCCCCGGCGTCGAGGCCTTCCTTGCCCGCACCGTGCATGTGCCGCGCGCCATCGCCTCATCCAGTTCGACCGGCTATATCCGCGCCAATCTCGACCATATCGGCATCGCCGGCCATTTCGGCGATCATATCTACAGCGGGCGCGAACATGTGGCGCGCAGCAAGCCGTTCCCGGATATTTATCTGCACGCGGCGGGCGCGCTCGGCCTCGATCCCGCACGCGTGCTGGTGATCGAGGATTCGCCGGTCGGCGCTCGTGCCGCGCTGGCTGCCGGCGCCAGCGTCGTCGGGCTGGCGGCGGGCAGTCATTGCCGGCCCCGGCAAATAGCGGCGCTCCGGGCCGAGGGCGTCGAGCGGGTATTCGCCAGCTATGCCGATTTGGCTGATGCCCTCGGCCTCGCCTGACGAACGCAACCGATGGGGAAGCCGGATCGCGGGGAGCAGCGACTGGCGCCGCTCCCTCCGCAGGGGCCCAACCCCCCTCAGAACTTCCCGCGCAGCGTCACGCCATAGGTGCGCGGCTCGGCCAGATAGGCGGAGAAAAGCTGGTTCGACATGGTGCCGAACCGGCCAAGCTGCGCCATCGACTGGTTGTTGGGGCTGGAGCTTTGCAGCGGGCTGTTGAAGGCCACCTGCGTATAATCGCTGTTGAAGATGTTCTGGCCCCAGAACTCGATAGCCCAGCGCTCGTCCGGCCCGCGGATGCCGATACGGGCGTTAGCGACGATGTAGCCGTCCTGAATCTTCTCGGGATAGAGGTCCGAGCCGGTGTTGTAATCGCCGGTCATGCGCCCGTCGACATAGACGAGGCCCGAGAGGCCGGAACCGCCGAGCGGCGGCGTCCAGGCGAGGCTGGCGGTCGTCACCCAGCGCGGCGCGTTGCTGTTGATGTTGCCGGGCAGCAGGAACAGCGCCGGGTCGAGCGGCACCGATCCATTCTCGTTGCCGACCAGCCGGTCCGCGAACTTCGCCTTGGTGTAGGTGATGCCGGCCGAGCCGCGCAGGTGGCGGGTCGGGGTGATATAGGCTTCCAGCTCCACGCCCTGGCTGACGAGGCCCGGCTTGGTATCCGCGCAGGTGCCGTTGGCGGCCATGGTGCCCTTGCAGCCGTTGATGTTCTGCACCACGAAGCTGGTGCCGTTGAAGGTGTTGAGCTGGAAGTTGCTGAACTCCTGCCGGAACGCGGCCACATTGGCGCCCCATGTGCGCTTGTTGACCTTGAGGCCGATCTCGAAGGCGTCCACCGTCTCCGCCCCGAAATTGAGCGAGGCCGCGTCCGCATTGGTGCGCGGCGAGAAATAGGTGAAGGGTGAGAGGCCCGGCGCGATGCCGGTATTGCCCAGCTCGAACCGGTCGAGATTGTACCCGCCCGCCTTGTAGCCGCGCGAGTAGCTGCCATAGACCATCACGTCGCGGGTCGGCTTGTAGGAGAGCACGGCGGGGCTCTGTTGCAAAAATCGTGAAGCTTGAGCATGCTTGGCGGAGATTGGACGGACGGAACGATGACGGATTTCAAGTGGCGCCATTTCCAGGGTGATGTGATCCTGTGGGCGGTGCGCTGGTATTGT